>ERZ781272.151-NODE-151-length-90285-cov-12.436329_pt1 | contig 90285 bp, 85 predicted proteins | sample MGYA00375850_ERZ781272 | MGnify/ENA primary metagenome ERZ781272 (study PRJEB29790, sample SAMN06051246) | human gut metagenome | host: Homo sapiens | place: USA: Cincinnati, Ohio | collected 2013-06-21 | study: EMG produced TPA metagenomics assembly of the Gut...
ACATACAAAAAAGGAATGTAGTAGATTTGATTTACACAAATCTATCTACATTCCCTTTTTTTAATAATTTCAAGGCATTATCACCCATAATTTTCGACTTTTCTTCTTCTGAGAGTTCATTTAAACTGGCTTCATACCTTTCTATTGGAAGAAGGGGATAATCAGAACCAAATAAAATTTTGTCCATGACACCTATTTCTCGAATTACGTTATATATTTTTTTATTATATAAAAATAATGATGCTGCAGTATCGTAATACACATTTGAAAAATTACTTTTAATTTCATTCATTAGTTCATAAAATAATAGTCCTCCGCCAAAATGGGCTAATATGATAGGAATTTCTTTATGATTGTTGATAAAGGCTTCAATATGCTCAAGGGGTACGCTTGTTTTACCTGCATAATAATGTCCAACTAATTCATTTGTATGAATTAGTAGTGGTAAATTGTATTCTAAACAGCATGCTTTTAAATCTGTTTTATGCAGATTAGCTATATCTAGTTGTTGACCTTCGGGAAACAATTCACCTACACCTTTTAATCCACCTTTATAACATCTATCTATTTCTTTTGTTATTTCTTTATGGTTTGCAGGGATTGCCATAAAACCTATAAGTTCGTTAGGATATCTTTTTATTGAGTCCATTGTATAGTCATTTACATATCTACAAAGACCCATATCTTGAAATGAAAAACCAAAAACTATTCCTTTATCAAAATTGCTGTATTTTAAGTGATTTACTACATCATCAGCTGTAGCAAATTTATTATGTGGAGCCTCACAAAGCATCTTAAAGTAGGGCTCTTTATCTTCAATTTTTTTATAATCTCTGATAATATCAGGTGGTGTTATATGGATATGTGTGTCAATTCTCAATACTCATTCCTCCATTATTTGAAATAATATTTTTATTATAATACATATACAAATGAAACAAAAAGGTAGTCTAATAATTAGACTACCTTTAATTTTTTAATTAATTGCCTGGTTTATTGCTATTTCCATTTCCACCAGGTTTGTTTCCATTGTTGTTACCATTTCCACCAGGTTTTGATGGATCAACAGGTTTTTTATCATCTTCTTTGTCTTTATCATCATCTTTTGGTGGGGTTATAGGTTCTTCCACTGTAGGAACACTATCATCTTGTTCTGTAGGAACCTTGTATTGAGCGTCATCTGAAGTTGAAACATATTTATCACTTAAGAAAACTCTTTCCTCTATAAGCTCTGATAAAGTCTTATCTGTAGCAAGCTTATTATTAGTTTTGTTTACTTTTGCGCTTACATGAGCATCACAAAGACTTGTAGGAGCTGTTCCATCTATAAATAATTCAGTATAAACCTTAGAACCCCTAGGGTCTTTAGCACATAAATCAGTAGCAAGTTTACCAGATACTGAACATATTTGTTCTTTTACTATGCCTGTTGGCATTTCAATTTCTCTATAATCTAATCCATTATGAACTTTGGACATTATTTTACCCCATATAAGGGCAGCACTGTTACTGTTTAGTCCATACTTAGAGTTTAAATTCTCTGGAACATCTGATCCCATCCATACAGCTGCAGAGTAGTAAGGAGTAAGACCTGAAAACCAAAGATTTCTAAATTCAGTAGATGATCCTGTCTTACCTGCCACTGGCATTGAACCAAACTTAGCATTAGTTCCCGTGTAAGATACCGGCCCTTTTAAAACATCATACATTATATATGCAGCTTGTGGAGAAATAACCTGTTTTTGTTCAAGTTTTGATTCTAAGATAACCTGACCATTTCTATCTAAAACCTTTGTATATAATATAGGATCTGTATATGTTCCACCATTTCCAAATGTTCCATAAGCAGCAGCCATAGTTAATGGATTTACTCCATCCATATCTTTAGGATTGTTATCAAATTCTCCTAAAGCAAGAGCAGAAATACTAGTCTTAGAAGCACTATTAAATCTTATTCCAAATTTTTCACCATATGCTACACCATTCGAAAGACCAAGCATATCTTCAGCTTGAACAGCAGCAACATTGACTGATTGTCTTACAGCTTCACGCAATGTTATATACCCTAAATGAGAGTTAGTTACATTGTTGAATTTGTGACCATATTTAGCTGAAAAATCACCCGATGAAGATGAGTCATCTATAGCAGTTCCAGCAGTTGCCATCTTTAAATCTATTAAAGGAGCATATACTGTAAGAGGCTTTATAGTTGAACCTGGGTTTCTTAAATATTTTGTAGAAGTTGCTCTGTTATAAGACATAGGTGGATGATCTCCACGTCCTCCTACAAGAACTTTTACTTCACCAGTTCTATAGTCCATAACTGAAGCTCCCATTTGAGGCTGAACTATGTTGCCATCGCTAGTAGGTGCAGGAACGCTTCTGAAGAAAGTATGAGCTTTATTTAATATTTCATTAGTTGTATAATCTTGAAGTTCTCTATCCATGGTAGTATAAATTTTTAAACCGCCATAAGTAATGAGCTTTTCAACCTCATCATCAGTGTAATTGTATTTAAGCTTTAAATCATCTTTAACCTTATTAATTACTGGAACGGAGAACCATTCATAATTTAGCTTGTTTGCATTTGTAGTCTGAGGATTAAAAGCAATGCCGTTTGCATCAATATCTGCAATGGCTTTATCATGGTCTTCTTGAGATATATACCCATTCTCTAGCATTTTTCCAATGACAGTCTTTGTTTTATTGATGTAAGGACTAGGATCCTTCTTTGCGGCAGGAGAAAAAGCATAAAATCTTGAAGGGTTTTGGGTAACACCGATTATGTAAGCACTTTCAACAAGATTTAAATCCTTAGCTCGTTTTCCAAAATATTGAATAGCGGCAGCTTCAACGCCATAAGCTCTTCCACCTAGAGGAATTGTATTTAAGTAAGCTTCTAGAATATCATCTTTAGATAATTCTTTTTCAAGCTGTATAGCCATATACATTTCTTGAACTTTTCTAGTTACATTAACTTCATTAGTTAATAATGTGTTTTTTAGAAGTTGTTGAGTTATTGTAGAAGCACCGTGGATTCCTTGAGAACCAGTGAATTTATTTTTAATATTAGTATACATAGCTCCCATTATTCTTTGAATATCTATACCTTTGTGATTATAGAATCTTTCATCTTCAATGCTGACTGCGGCATCTTTTAAATATTGAGACATTTCATTTAAAGAAACTATCGAACGTTTTTCAACAGTAGGGACGTAATCCATGAATTCATCCTTATTATCAAATATCATCGAGTCTTCGTTTAAATTATGAATTGCATCTACATCTAAAGGAGGCGCACTCTTTATCATTGCTAAAGCAATCCCTCCAGCTGCAAATATTCCTATTAAAATTACTATAAGCAATCCTATAAGTATTCTCTTTGCAATCTTCGAGGAAGAGGATTTAGCTTTTTTACTTTTATTTTTCTTTCCCATATTTTCCTCCAAAAATAAAAATATTAAATTGTTAATTAAAAACAATAGTAAAATATTATAACCTATTATAGCATATTATTAAATTGATTACACTAATATTTCTAAGGAGTGATATTTTGAAAAAAATAAGAGGCAGCATAAACTCCAAATACTTAGCCATATCTATTATATTGACCATTGTAGTAGCTTTTAACGTTTTTTTATATGTATTTGATAAAAATGTTATGCCAAGAGCTATGGAGTTAGGTAGTGCTGACATGAGGGCAAAAGCTATATATATAATAAATAGTAATGTCCAAAAATTATTTAAAGATGATAATATAAAGTACGAAGATATGGTGAAAATTGATAGAGATAAAGATGGCAATATAATAATGATGCAGACAAACACGGTAAAGATGAATACTTTAGCATCAGAAATAGCACTAAACACTCAAGATGATTTAAGAGAATTTGGAGCTTTAGGATTTAAAATACCCATTGGATATGTGGTTAATAACAATATAATTGCTCATTATGGGCCTAAAATTACTATAAATATGAGACCTATAGAGGATATCAAAATATCTTATTCATCTGAGTTCGAGAGTGCAGGTATAAATCAAACAAGACATAAGATATATTTAATAGCTGAGACAAAGATAATGTTAAACACACCATTATTAAGTAGGGATGAAGCGATAAGAACGGAAATACCTATTTTAGAAAATATAATAGTAGGTAAGGTTCCAGAAACATCAATAAATATAGATGGGAAATAAAATATTAAATGTGATTAAGAAAAAACTATCCCTCATTCCTAAAAGGAAGGGGATAGTTTTCTTAGTTTTCCCAGTTAAATATGTATGGAACATTTCTATAGAAGTCGCCATAATTTAGACCGTAACCTACAACGAATACGTCATCAATCTCAAAACAACAGAAATCAGGTTTTATATCAACTTTTCTTCTAGATGGCTTATCTAGTAAAACACAAGTTTTTACTGAATTTGCTCCTAAAGATTTTACGTGATTTACAACGAAGTTCATAGTTATTCCAGAGTCAATTATGTCATCAACTATAAGTACATCGAAATCTTTTATGTCATCAGGGATGTCGTTTATTATTTTAACTACGCCAGAAGTTTCTTCGCCATCTCCATAGCTGGAAGTTGTCATGAATCCGATCTTCATTTTGCAATCAACAGCTCTAACTAAATCAGCAGCAAAAACAAAACTTCCCCTTAAAAGAGAAAGAACATATAGATTTTTACCTTCATATTCTTTTGCAACTTCAGATCCAAGCTCTTTTATTCTAGTTGCAATTTGATCTTCGTTTATAAGTACATTTACTTTTTTTTCTTCCATTGTCATCCTCCATATTTTAAATTTTATAAAATAACTATATTGTATAATTATAGCCTCGTAACTTTGTATTTACAAGACAATTATTATGGTATAAAATTAAGTTCAAGTTGTAAACATAAGGTATAAGAGGTGAAATTATGATATATGGAAATATAGATGGAGTTAGGAATAGTCTACTTGAAGGGCTAGAAGATATATATGATATTAAGATAGATAAAAATACATTTATTAATGAAGAAGTACTAGATAAAATGCTCAAAACAACTGTAGCTCTTGAAAGAGAGGTTAGTGTTGCTGTAGACAGACGAGGAAGAGTTGTAAGTGTAGCAATAGGTGATAGCACATCTGTTGAAGTACCTATGTTGGACATAAGGGAAAGAAAGTTGTCAGGAGTTAGGGTTATTCATACTCATCCAAATGGAACTTCTAGACTATCAGCGTTAGACAATTCGGCTCTTATAAGAATGAAGCTTGACGCTATAATTGCATTAGGAGTGCAAGAAGACATAATAAAGGAAGTTACTATGGGATTCTGCTTTGTACAGGATAATGTTCTTCAAGTTGAAAGCTATGGTCCTATGACATTAGATAAAGCTTTAAACTTTAACATAACAGATAAAATAAATTATAGTGAGGAACTCATAAGAAACAATGAAGTTTATGAAGATGATGGAGAAAGGGCAATTTTAGTTGGTTGTGAAGGTGAAGAGAGTCTAGATGAATTAGAGGAACTTGCAAAAGCTTGCAATATTCCTTCAGTAGAAAGAATTTCTCAAAGAAGAACTAAAATTGATACAGCTCTTTATATAGGAAGAGGAAAAGTTGAGGAAATAGGTTATTTAATTCAAGGAACTAGAGCTAACATAGTTATTTTTGATGATGAACTTTCAGGATCTCAAGTTAGAAATCTAGAAGAAGCCTTAGGAGTTAAGGTAATTGACAGGACTACTTTGATACTTGATATTTTCGCTAGACGTGCAAAGTCTCGTGAGTCCAAAATACAAGTAGAGCTTGCTCAATTAAAGTATAGACAGACACGACTAGGAGGGCTTGGTCTTGTATTATCAAGAACAGGTGGAGGTATTGGGACTAGAGGACCTGGAGAGAAAAAACTTGAAATAGATAGAAGACATATAAGAGAGAGAATTTATGACTTAAATGAAGAATTAAGTAAGGTGAAAAGGAACAGAGAAACTCAAAGAGATAGAAGAATGAAACAAAGCATACCTCAAGTTTCTTTAGTAGGATATACTAATGCGGGAAAATCAACTTTAAGAAATAACCTTTGTGATATAGCTACATCAAAAGAAATGATAATAAAGGAAAAAGTTTTTGAAGCAGATATGCTTTTTGCAACTTTAGATATAACAACAAGAGCTCTAACTTTAAGAGACAACAGAGTTATAACACTTACAGATACAGTTGGATTTGTAAGAAAGCTTCCTCATGACTTGGTAGAAGCCTTCAAGTCTACCTTGGAAGAAGTTATTTACTCAGATCTTTTAGTTCATGTTGTAGATGTTTCTTCCGAAGAAGCTAAAGAGCAAATTATAGCTGTCGAGAATGTTTTAGGAGAACTTGGTGCAAAGGATAAGAAACAAATACTAGCTTTAAACAAAATAGATTTAGCAGATCCTCTTAAAATTCAAGAAATTAAAGATGAATTTAAAGAATATGAGATTATAGAAATTTCTGCAAAACAAGGAGTAAATCTTGAGGAGTTATTAGTGCTTATAGGCAATATGATTCCAAATACCTTGAGAGAAGAAGAATTTCTAATTCCATATACTGATCAGGCTATGGTTGCATTTCTTCATAGAAACGGCAAAATAGAAGAAGAGGAATATAGAGAAGATGGAACTTATATTAAAGCAACAATAGAGGAAGAGGCATTTAATAAATGCAAAGAATTTTTATTAAATAAATAGAATTAATTTTGAAAAGCAGTCCTATGGCTGCTTTTCTTATATATTTTTACTAAAGATATAAAAAATAAAAATATGTATGAAAACATTCACATAAATGAAAAATAAAATAAAAACTTGCAAAAATGCTATAATATATCAAGTTTTATGATAAGAAAGTTGCAATACTTAAGGTTCACAGTATATAATTAAAATATGTATATTAAGAGGGGGAGGATCATGGAAAAGTCAATAGCTCAGTACCAAAAAACCTTTGGCATAATAATGAATACTTTAAAACAAAACCCTAAAGTCCTAGCTATATTAGTGTCCGGAAGTATTGTAAATGGAGATTTATGGGACGAATCAGATATAGATATAATGATAATATGTAGTGCTGATAAAAAAAGTATTAAAAATTTGTATTCAGAAGAAGAAGAAATACCTGTACATATAAAGGTTATGGAAAAAAATCAATTTATAAGAGCTTATGAAAACAGTGTTAAGGGTAGCAAATTTCATAGAAATTTATCAGTTAGCCGACTTATGTTTTCTAAAGACGATATCATAACAAATATATATAACAGTGGTAGATATTGCCCAGATTCTTATAGAGAAAGATGGTCCATGTACTATTTGGGAATACTTTTAAAAACTATGGGAGTTGCAAGAAAATATTTATATAATAGAGGTTTTTATACTGCTTATAGCGTAACTATAAGAGCATTAGATGAGTTTGCGAAATTCTATGTTAATTTATCAGGATATAATATAAGCGTTGATGCATTAATAATGGCCACTAATTTAGATGATAATTTTAAAAATGTTGTGGAAAATGTTTTAAATGGAAAATTTGATGATTGTGAGCTTATATGTGAGACTCTAAACTATATAGAAAAAAGAGTTGAAGAACTCTTAAAAGAAAGCACTGAATTCATTTTAGAATTTATAAGAGATGAAAACAAGGCTTTAAGTGTAGATGAAGTGAAGAATCATCCTATATTTAAAGATTTTGACATAGACATGGAAGAGATACTTAAACTTCTATGTAAAAAAGGTTTTGTTCGAAAAATGAGAAGAGACTATAACACTGATGATGGTAGTCTTTTAGTTAAGGAAAATGTATACTATGTGTAATAAAAGACTCCTCTTATTTTGAGAGGAGCTTTTCCATATTAAAGGGGGGAGGATATAGGAATGGAGAAGTATTTAATAAAGTTTAAAGAAGATGAACCTAAATATGTACAAATAGCAAAGCATATAAAAAGGCTTATAGATAAAGGAAAAATATTAAATGAAGAAAAACTTCCTCCAATAAGGAACTTTGCTAAAGCATTGGAAGTAAACAATGTGACTATAGTTAACGCATATAAAAAGCTTCAAGATGAAGGCTATGCAAGACAGAAAATGGGCAGCGGAACCTATGCTAAAAAGAAGGAAAATACATTATCATTTAAACGTGAATATTCGCATACATTTAAAAGATTAAATTCAAAAACTATGAAAGAAATAATAGATTTTGCAGGAGAAACTGCAAGCAGTAGTTATTTTCCGGTGGAGGATTTTAAAAAAGTTTTAAATGATGTTATAGATAGAGATGGAGCTGAAGCTCTTACATACCAAGAGGCTTTAGGGAATGAGGGACTTAGAAATATTATTTATGAAAGCTTTTGGGATGAGAACATAGACTTCAATGATATATTAATAGTTTCAGGAGCACAGCAAGGTATAGATATAGTATCTAAAGCCCTTGTAAATATTAATGATGATGTAATAGTAGAAAAGCCTACCTATGGAGGGGCATTGAGCGTATTCAACGGAAGAAGAGCAAATATCTATGAAATACCCATGGAAAAAGACGGAATTGACCTATGGGAATTAGAAAAAATTTTGATGAAAAATAATGTGAAGGTTCTTTATACAATGAGCTATTTTCAAAATCCTACAGGCGGTACTTATTCTCTTGAAAAAAAGCTTAGAATATTAGAACTTGCTAAGATATATGATTTTTATATAGTAGAAGATGATTACTTATCAGAGCTTATATTTGATAAAGACATAACGTACAAGAGTTTTAAATCTCTAGATAAAAATGACAGAGTAATATATATAAAGAGTTTTTCAAAGATATTTCTACCTGGAATAAGAATAGGATATATGATAAGTCCTAGAAATTTTAGAGAGTCTATTCAAAATTGTAAGGTAAACACGGATATAGCCACTTCCAGCCTTATGCAGAGGGCATTGTCTCTTTATATAGAAGAAGGGTTTTGGAAAAAGCATATAGATTTCTTGAACAAAGAGTATAGTGAGAGATATAATTATATGGAACAATACTTAAAAGAAAAGTTCAAGGATAAAGTAGATTTTTTAAGCCCAGGAGGCGGTCTTAACTTTTTTATACATTTAAATGACAGTGTTAGAATGGATTCTACGGAACTCTTTTACAGGGCCCGTGATAAAAAGGTTTTAATCACACCAGGGGTAATATTCTATAAGAATTTTAGAGACGGTCTTAGATATTTCAGAATAGGGTATTCTCAAACTTCAATAGAAAAAATAAAAGAAGGTTTAGATATTTTATATGATTTAATGGAGGAATAATATGAGTTATAAAACCATAAAAGAACTGAGAGCCACTGACGAATTTGAAGAAAAAAAATCTTTGTTTATAGGAAACGTAAAGAGAGTTGAGAATGAAGCAGAAGCCAGAGCTTTTATAGATGAGATAAAAAGTAAGCATAAACAAGCGACTCATAATGTATATGCCTATGTAATAGGTGAAAATATGGGGATTCAGAGGTATACAGATGACGGTGAACCTCAAGGAACTGCAGGAATACCAGCTTTAGAAGTTATAAAAAAGAGCGGGATAACAGATTGTGCTGTAGTTGTGACTAGATATTTTGGAGGAGTGCTTCTAGGAACTGGAGGACTTACTAGAGCCTATACAAAGGGAGCCAGTGTTGCCATAAAAGCAGCAGGAATAGTTGAAAAAGTAAAAGGACTTGAAGTTAGTCTTACTCTTGATTATGATTTATTAGGTAAAATACAATATATATGTGGTCAAAACAGCTGGCATATAGAAGATACGGAATATACAGATAAGGTGAAGATAAGACTCTTATGTGAAACAACTTTCGTAGATACAGTAGAAAAAGAATTTATAGAAGCTACTAATGGAAAGATATCCATAGAAAAATCCGAAGAAGATATATATTTTAAAGATGGTACGAGACTCTTTAAGAATATATAGAAAGTTGAAACCATGGTATATTATGTGATATAATAATTTGGAATTTTTGTTTTCACAAGGCTTAATAATCTAAGCCATTGTAATTAAAATATTATTTAAAGTTTATATATTTAGATGTGATAGGAGGACGATTATAATGTCAGGACATTCAAAATGGCATAATATTCAAGCGAAAAAAGGTAAGACAGATGCAAAAAGAGGTAAGATATTTACTAAGATAGGTAAGGAAATTGTTGTTGCAGTTAAAAATGGAGGACCAAACCTAGACACTAACAGTAAATTAAGAGACGTAGTTGCAAAAGCAAAAGCTGCAAACATGCCTAATGACAACATATCAAGAGCTATAAAAAAGGCTGCTGGAGAAGCAAATTCAGTAAACTACGAAAATATAGTTTATGAAGGATATGGTCCAAGTGGAGTCGCTGTAATTGTTGATGTTCTTACAGACAACAAGAATAGATCAGCAGGTAATGTTAGAAATGCCTTCACAAAGGGCGGCGGAAATATGGGTAATTCAGGTTGTGTAGGTTTCATGTTCCAAGAAAAGGGAGAAATAATAATAGAAAAAGCTGATTTAGATGAAGATGAAGTTATGATGATGGCTTTAGATGCTGGAGCAGAGGATTTCGCAGCAGAAGAGGAAGTATTCATAGTTACAACATCTCCAGAAGATTTTGGAACAGTTAGAGAAGCCTTAGAAGCAGAAGGATTAGAATTCTTAGAAGCTGGAGTAAAGATGATTCCAGATACATATACTTCAATTAATGAAGATGACGCTAAGAAGTTCCAAAAGATGTTAGACTTACTTGAAGATGATGACGACGTTCAAGAAGTTTACCATAATGCAGAGTTTCCTGAAGGTTGGGAAGAATAAAAATAAATTTAAGCTGTAATAGGCTTAAATGCTAACTTTGTGAGTATATAATTTTTTATATATTTATACATTGCCCTCTTTTTTGCCCCTTATTGATTTTTGAAGAGTTAAAGGGACAAGAAAGAGGGATTTATTATTTTAAGATTGATTGAAGTTTATCCAACTTTGAAACGGCTTTTTCCTTAACTGATTCTAATACATGAGTGTAGGTATTTAATGTAATTGCAACAGTACTATGACCTAATAACTCCTGGACTGTTTTAGGATCCTCTCCAAGCTCAAATAATCTAGTTGCATAGGTATGCCTAAGATCATGAAACTTTCTATCAGCTATATTATTTTTCATCAATATATTTTTGTATTGACGACCTACAGTACTATCTACTAGATAAGCACCAAGCTTATTACAAAACACTAGATTATTATCCTTGTATAAATTAGCATATCTTATTTTTTCTAGTCTTTGCTCATTCCTATATTGAATTAAAGGCTTTATGAGAAATTGTGGTATAGGTACTTTTCTAACACTTTTTGATGTTTTAGGAGTTTGAATAGAACTATATCCACTGGAACGACCATCCTTTGACACATCAGCTATATATTTATATGTTTTATTTACATCAATATAGTTTTCTTCAAAATTTATATCATCCCAGGTAAGAGCAAATAACTCACCTTGTCTTAAACCAGTATAAAGAGCTGTAAGAAATAACATTTCTAAGTTATGGCCCTTAATTGCTTCAATAAATATTTTTTGTTCATCCAATGCAAGAGGGATGATCTTATTTTGCTTAGCTAATTTTATTTTTTCATCTTCTTTTGGTAGAACTATAGCTGCAGAAAAGTCTTTGATAATTATATTGTTATCATAAAGATATCTAATAAAAGGACGTATTATCTTATGAATGTTTTTTATCCTGGTAATAGTGCAGTTGTTATTCACTAAGTTATTGTAATATTTTTGCACATCAATTAATTTTAAATCTCTTACTTTAATTTTAGAAAGAGAACTATTCTTTATATATAACCTATAAACACCTTCATAGTTTTCTTTTGTCGAAGCCTTAAGGTGTGCAAAATGCACCTCAAAGAGCCAATCAGTAAAGAATGGTTCAAAGTATTCTTTATTATCAACAATTCCATGGTCTAGGTCGTATTTGATTTTTCTTATCTTATTTTCTAATTCTTTTACTGTGGATCCATAGATATCCTTAGGTGATTTTAAATTCTCATGTCTTAATCTATAGAAATAATATTCTTTATTACCTTTAATTTTTTTCTTATATATTGTTTTAGCCATTGTTAGACCTCCTTAAGTTTAAATCATATTCTATAAGGGGCGAATATATTTAAAGCTTTATAAGGCTTAATATAGGCTATTTTATTAAGTTATAGTTTTCAGCAGCAACAATATTAGTAATTAATGAATCTATGATTCTTTGTGATAGTTCATGGAATTCAGTTGATGATAATCTAAATTCCTTATTTTCAAATTTAATATAAACATATCTGAGATATTCACCATCACCATCATCATCATATTCTTTAGTTATTTTTATATTATTCTTTTCTGCTAATTCGATAATATACTTTTCCGATTCAATAAGATTAACATCATTTTTGAGTTTATCAGTATCCATTGTTAAATCAAATACACTGCAGTTAAGAGCCGCAGATATATCATTAAGAACAGTAAAATCTGGTTGACGTTTTCCTTTTTCATAATTATATATTGCATTTCTAGAAAGTCCGCTCATTTTTGCAAGTTCTTCTTGGCTTAAATTAAGATTTTTTCTATAGAATTTAATTTTTTCACCAATATTCATTTAATCACTCCTCATAAACATTGTAATCAAGTTGCACACAAATGTAAACAAAAAAATAAAAAATAGTATTGACTTCACACAAAACAAGACATATAATAAACTCATGGATATTAATTGCATACAAATGTGTGAAAGGGGCGAATATATTTGAATTTAGATTTGTGCAAAATAAAAATAGCTATGGCGAAAGAATGTTTATCAGTTAATGATTTAGCTGAAAAATCAAAACTTGGAAGAACTACAGTATCAAAAATTATCAACGGAAAACAAAAACCATCTACTAAAAGTTTAGGTTTATTAGCAAGAACTTTAAAAGTAGATGTAACAGAAATTATCTCAGATGAACAGTAACACTTAAAAAATTATCAAATAGGACAAGCTAAACCCTATTGAATTGGAGGGAGTTAAATGGAGAATATTCAAAGAGATCCTTACTTTGAAAAGTTTATTAATCTAACAGTTGACTTTATAGCGTCAGAAGTTAGAGAAAGAATTAAGGAGTTTAAACCAATAGAAGAAGACCAAAAGTTATCATACACACCTAAAGAGGCTGCTAAGGTTCTAGGCATAGGTAATAACGCTATATACACTCTACTGAAAGAAGAAGACTTTCCTGGGTTTATGATAGGTGAAAAGTATTTTATATCCAAAAAAGGATTAGAGGATTGGGTAGAAAAACAAATCTGTAAATAGAATAGGTAGAGTAGTAATTAAATTTCTGTCCTTAGTGGACACATTTCTAAAAGTTCTATAGACAACGCTAGGAAGGCATAAGAGAGTGCAACGCTCTTAAAGGTATAAATACACTGGAAAGTAATTTAAATTGATTTGAGCCTAGCAGAATAAGGCTAAATCAATAAAAGGAGTGAATATATTATGAAAGCTAATACAGTAAGAGAATTTATTATTTTAGACTATATAAAGAAAAATTTTAATATGGACCATATGGAGGTTGAAATCTTAACAGGCCTTGACCAAATAAAGGTTACTGACTTCCAGGGATCATCAATGGTATTTGGTTATGACTTGTACAAAGGTGTTGTAGAAGTAGAAGAATAAGAGAATGTTTATAAGTTTGGAGGGATTAAATGAACATAAGATTATTAAATAAATATATGCAGCTATGTGCAGAATTTCATTGCACACCTTCCTTAGAAGGATTAAAGCTTTTTAAAATGTCATTTATAAGTAGGTGAGACCTGTGATGGATATTGATTTAACAAAAGTAAAGAATTTAGCGAAACAGTATAATTTAATTCCTATAGTACCAATTACAAATAATCAGAATAAGCCATATTGTACATGGAGCAATGAAGAATATTGGATTAAATCTGTAGATGAAATTAAAAATAAAATCTTTCATTGGGTAAATAGAAAGGGAGAAACTAAAAAAGGAAAAATAACAGGCTTTGGCTTGTTGACTGGAGCTAGAAGTGGAATAACTATTATAGATTTAGATGTGGATCATAAACATGGAGTTAACGGAGTAGAGAATTTTCAAGAAATAATTAGTAGATTACCTGAAGAGGATAAAAAAATTATAGAGTCTACTTTTATAGTTGAGACACCCAGAGGAGGAAAGCATTTATATTTTAAGTATGTAGAAGGGATTAAAAATGAAGCTAATATAGTTGAGGGATATCCTGGGATAGATGCGAGGAATGATGGTGGTCAGGCACCTATCCCATATAGTCAAAGAAAAATAGATAATAAAATACTTGAATATAAGATATTAAATAATAATGATATACATCAAATGCCACAGTCGTTGATTAATAAACTTAAAAATAATATAACACAGAAACTCGATAAGTTCGAATTAATGGATGAAGATATATTTTTGCCTTTAAAAGGTATGGTAGACGGTGACGGACGTAATGTAGCTTTAAATGAAAAATTATTCTTATATGCTAAGCAACATAATTTAACTGATTTTATCTCAATTAAAGCTATTGCAAAAATGGTTAATGAAATCTATTTTGCAGAGGAAGAAAGTGGTTGGGAAGCAACAGCCGAAAGCGTTTATAGAAAAATACGTTTTGATGTAGAGGAAAAGAGAAGAGATATAAAGGTATTTGATTTTATTGATTCTTTAAAATCTTCTCCTATAGAAAAACCTAGTTTTTTAGTTCATAGATTGATTTATGATAAAGGCATTAATTTATTAGTAGGTGATCCTAAAACATTTAAGACTTATATTGCTTTAGATATAGCACTAGGAGTAATTACTGGAACGACAACATTAGGTCATGAGGTATTTAAAAAGGGAAAAGTATTATTAATGTCAACAGAGCTCGACGTAAGAGATAGAATTATCAATTTAATTAATGGTAGAAAGCTAGAACTTGATATATTTAAGGATAATTTATTCATGTTTGATTATAATAGTAGCCTTGATTCTTTTGAATGGAATAAAGATAAAAATATATTTGAGGATATGATTGTTAAATTTAAACCTGATTTAGTAATCCTGGATCCTATATCTTATATCTTTGATGGTGAAATAACTGATAATGACGAAGTGAAGCAGTTCTTTAGAGAGCTAAAGGAAATGATAAATAAATATAATTTTTCAGTTATATTAACTCATCATAATAACAGAATGAAAAATACAAATAGAAACGGAAAGATATCAGGAGCGGCAGCTTTTTCAAGGCATAGTGATAGTGTTATTCATCTTGAAAAATTTGATGAAGATGAAAAGCAAGATATCAATAAAAGTGATGAAGAGTTGGACCATGAAGTAAAACCCATTAAATTAATTAAGGGTGACTATAGATTTGGGTTAACAGGGTATAGGTATTACCTGGTTAATCTTAATTTTAGAGATACCAGTACAATAATTACAGCTACAAAGTTAGAAATAGATGAAACTACAATAAAAAACAAAAAAGAAAGCGAGACCGCAAGAAAAGCCACCAGGGAGGAAGATATTTTAAAAAGACTTATTGAAAAATGTAAAAAAGGATTATTTAGACCTGAAGGAATGAGAAAAAGCGAGATAGCTATACTTATTAATAATACTTATGGCGTTACGGATTCAACCTATCATAAAGACATAACCAAGGTTTTAAATATATTAGAAAAAGATGGATATATAGAAAAGGGTAATAGCTATAAGTATTATTTAACAAATGAAAATATAGAATATCCATTTATATAGATATTACTATTATATATTCTTAATTCCTACTTTGTTTATAAAGCTAATAAAATCAAGGCTTATGGGGATATATAAAGTTAGAATGGTTATTCTAACTTTTATTCCAACTTTTTATATAAGAATTCTACCTGAGAAAGTAGGAATTTAAAGTAGGAATAACAATTCCTACTTTGGAAAGGCTATAAAGCCAGTAAAATCAAGGCTCCATAAAAAAGTAGGAATTTGGAATTGAGAATATATATGTATTAGTAATTTATATATCCCAATTCCTAATATAAGAATTCTACCTGAGAAAGTTGGAATTTAAAGTGGGAATGGTTATTCCTGATTCCTAAATCTCTAATATGTTATAAAGTCAATAAAATCAAGGCTTATGGGGATATATAAAGTTGGAATTTAAAGTAGGAATTTAATTAGGAGATGATTGAAGGATGTTAAATTTAAGACCTGTTGAGTGTATAGTGTATACTAAAAATTCTATGAAACTTATATGTGCAAAAGATTTTCAGAATAAAGATGTAGATATTGAGTATGGTTATTTTCACGAATGGCATACAGAATTAAGTTCTTTAGAATTATATGGGGTAGTTGAAACTTATAAAGGCAAAATAATTTTAGTTCCATATAAACAAATATCATTTGTTGATGAGCAGAATATTGTACTACCTGACATACTAAAAGATAAGTTTTTATATATTAAAGAACAACTTCAAGATTTATTTGATAATTCAAGGAATTATGATGAGAATTATTTTAGAGATAATCTGGAGGATTTAATAGAATATCTAAAAGAGTTAACAAATTCTTAGAGAGGAAATTATATAAAAAGATTAATAGATATCTTAATGAAAATGCTAAGAATTGCTAACATGTGAATATATGTTTAGATTCGTCAAGGTATATAGGAAAAGGTGGCCAAGCAGCAACTTGACCACCAGGAGTAAATCCTAATAGGATATACACTCATCACAAATTAAGTATATCCTATGGAACTCCAAATAATCAAATAAAAAGGGAGAGACAAAGGGAATGAAATACGAAGAAGTTAAGAAATTAATAAACAATGTTATTGAGAATGAGTTTAGAAGTGTAGAAGAAGAAAATCTCAAAGATCTTGATACAGAAGTATTAAATGCATATAAAAGTTATAGTTCTGAAATTATTAGATTACAAGAAAAAATTCAAGGTGGCTTATCGGAAGAACTAAAAAAAGATTTTTATAGAATGGACTCACTTTTGCTGGATCAGCTATGTATTGAAATTGCTTATTACTTTAAAAAGGGTGTTCAAGCTGGAACCACAAACTTAAGTTTTCTTAAAGATACTAATATGATGGGTACTATATAAGGGGGAATTACATTTGGTAAAGATAACTGTTAAATATAGAAACCATGAAGAAAAAGAAAGGCTTATAAATAAGCTTAGCAAAGAATGTAAGGTGTATAAAGTATCTAAAGAGTATGGAAAGCCTAATGCACTTTTTAAGAGCGTATACGTTGATTTAGAGCCATAAATTTATCATATGAGATAGGTATAAATCATTGATATTACTAGCTTTACAAAGGTAATTGTGGTATAATAAATACAAAGATAAATATAATATAAGTACCCCACTCTAAGAAGTGGAAGGCATTAAAAGGCCACGGGAAATATATCAGTTTTAAAGCTGAATATTACCTGTGGTCTTTTTATTTTATTAAAAGATAAAGGAGAATGAAAAATGGAAAAAAGAACAGGAACAGTAAAGAAAATAGTATCAGAAAGAGGATTTGGTTTTATTAAAGACCAAGAGAAGGATTATTTCTTCCACTTTAGTAAGATGGTAGATCCAGAGAAGTTTAAGCAATTAGAAGTAGGAGACAAGGTCGAGTTTGATATATCGCAGGATAAAGCAAATAGAGAAATTGCTATTGATATAAAGGAAATATAAGGGGTGAAAATATAAATGAATATATATGAGAGTTTTATTACTAGCACAGGAGCTAAGAAAGCAGAATTAAATACTAAGCAAGTGTTAGAAAAATATATAGATGCATTAAAGAATATAGAAAGTAAAGTGAAATATAACTTCAATTCTATAAATGAAATCAAGGAAACGTTAAACAAAGGGGATTACTCAACAGCTTATATAAAAGAGTATATAGAACATTTAACTCCAAAGATAAATGAGAACCTTGATTCAATATTTAATACTAATATAACTTCAATGGAAGAAGAATTGAAATTCTTAAAGGAAAGAGCAATGGCTACCAAAGGAGATAAGCAGATATCAAATATAAATATGATTAAGCTGCAGTCAGTATTGCCTAATCTTACTGATGAAGATAAAAAGAGTTTATTTGAAAATAGTAAGGATAAGGATCCTAATGTTTTAGAAGTTTTATATATGAGTATCAAGAACAGGGAAAAATCATCTTTAGGAATAGAAATAAAGGAATATCTAGAAGAATATACAGGTAATAAAGAAATTAATATGGTATCAGAACTACTGGAACAAATAAAAGGATTGAGAAGCTATTTAACCTATGATTATGTATCTAGCTTAGATAATGCTTATCAAGAACAAGCATTATATTCTATGCAACCAGAAGGTGCTATTAATCGTATTATAGGAGCATATATTCAAGATATAAACAATAAAATAGCTGAATTGGAATAGATAAAAGGGCATTTATAAGCCCTTTTATTGAATATATGGTATATAAAAATATAGATTAAGCATTGATATTACTAAGTTTGAAAGGAGGGGTATACCCCTATTAATATAAAAAAGCCTTACTATTTAGTAGTTTACGCGTATATAGGAGAAAAGAAATGGGATATACAGATCAATATAAAAAAGTATCAATAGGGCAGATACCTAATGCATTAGGGAAATATATTTTAAATTATCCAGATAAGTCTTTTAAGGTCAACGTAATAGAAGATAGTGTAGAGATAGATAGTGATTTTATATTTGTTAATAAACAAGATACTAACTATGGCCAAAGGAGGCTTTTCATATGTCCTTACTGTGGTGAAAACAGGGAGCACTTATATTTTATAAAGGGCAATTGGAAGTGTAGAGAGTGCGGCAATTTGAAATATAGAAGTACATCAACATATAGAGATGGAATGGATTATTGCGATTTAAAAATAAGAAAGATATGCAATAGATTAAAGGTATACCCTATTAACGAATATTATACAGGTGATAGAATACCAGATAAGCCTAAGGGTATGAGGTGGTCAACTTATTCAGAACTGATTAGGCATTTAAGATATTGGCAATGTGAAAGGTACAATAGATGGTTAAGACTAGTTAGCGAGTATTTAAAAAGGTGATAAAATGAACTTTCTGAACGCCCTAAAAAGGAACATGCTGACTTTTCTGACTCCCTAAAAAGAGTATTTTGAATTTTAGAGTTTATAAAAAGGAGGCAAGATATGACTAATGAAGAGTTGATAATATCATATAGAGAAGGCAATAAAAGGGCACTGGATGAGCTTGTAGCAGCTAATCAAGGTATAATTTATAAGATAGCTAATAAGTATTATGGTATTAATAAAAAGCTTGAATTTGAGGACCTAACACAAGCAGGTAATGTAGGATTAATGAAAGCAGTAAATAGATATGATCCTAATTTAGAGAATGCAGCTAAGTTTATTACCTATGCGGTGTTTTGGATAGATAAATATATAAATATTGAAGTTAATGGATGTAGCTCCAGGGACGTAGAAAACACCAAATTGAACAATAGTTGTACTAGCCTTAATCAGTTTATTGGTGAGGATAATGACACAGAGCTTATAGAAATGATTGAGAGCGATTCTGCTGATATTGTAGCTATAGAGGATAAACTATATCATGAGTACCTTAGGAAAAGCCTAGAGAATGCTATGGATGAATCAAATACACTTCAAGAAAAGGAAGTATTAAAGTTTCGTTATGGTTGGAACGCTAAGCGTATGACACTGGATGAAGTAGGAAACATATTGAACATATCTACCAGGTATAAGGTTAGAGCTATTGAATCTAAGGCTATGAGAAGGATACGAAGTAATAAATGGGTTAGAAGATATGGTAAAGAGATGTATATAAAAGAGAGTTCTTCTCGTGTATCATTGTATAATGACAGCACTTATAGTTATATAGATAAGAAAATAGATTTATTGATAGAGGACGTATTTAAGTAATATGTTCTCTTTTTTATATAAATTTGTAAATATAAAAGGGATTTGAAAGTCTTATAAAGAATATTGTAAAAAGAAAACATCTTCAAAGGAGTAATATTATGAATTTAATAGGAAAAGAGATCAACGGATATAAATTTGAACAAGCTCTTGGTAGTGGCAGTTTTGGGGCAGTATATAAAGTCTTGAAAAATGGTGTATATTATGCAGCAAAGGTTCTCTCAGAAATGTATGTTTTAGATGAGTTTAAAAATGAAGACAATAGAATTACAAGGGAAATTCAAATTTTGAAAAAGGCAACTAATAATAATTTAATACGATACGAAGAAGATTTTCATTTTAAGAATGAATTTGGAGTGATAGAGTATGTAATAGTTATGGAATACTTTCAGGGTACAACACTTAAAGAGTTTATTAATAATACTACAGAGTTAAATGAATTAGTTGAAGTTTTTTTAAAAATATTAGATGGGGTAAATTCGTTACATAAGATTAAGATAGAGAATGAAGGAATTATTCATAGAGATTTGAAGCCTGCTAATATTCTCGTAAATTCCAAAAATGAAATAAAGATAATAGATTATGGCTTGAGTAAAATAATAGATTTTTCTACAATAACTAGTACAGGAAATATGATTGGGTCCCCTTTATATATGTCTCCTGAACAGCTTACTGACAGTAAACATATAGATTATAGATCAGATATATACTCTCTAGGTATAATTTTGTATGAGATGCTGACAAAAAATATACCATATAAAGCACAGACAATACCTGAATTATTTTTGAAAATAATTAATGAGCCAATTATACCACCTAAACAGTTTAATATTAATATAAGTAATGGATTAGAGAATATAATATACAAGGCCACATCTAAAGAAAGATTTTCAAGATTTCAAACAGTAGATGAATTCATAAAGGCATTTACTGATAAGAATATACAATCAGAGTTATTAATGATGGGTAAATACTATGCATGGGTATATAAAGAGAAGGGCGTAACAATTGATTTTGAAAAAGTTAATAATACTTCTATAATTTATCCAATCCATGTACAAAATTGGAGTAAAGGACTCCACAAATATTTCAGTAATAAAAAATTTGAAAATGTAATAGTAGATCCCTCAACGCAGAGATTATCATATTTAGCATTTGCATCTACCGTTGGATTAGTAGATTTGCCATATGCTCCTGAAAAAGGAGTAATATCATTGGAATATTTAAATAATCCAGTTAAACGAAAAGATTACATTATTAAATGGTATAATACTGTTAGGTGTGCTAACAAACTAATTTTACCATACCATTATATAAGTAATACTGATTATTCAGTTGATAAAATTGATGAGTGGATAAAAATAAATGTACAACTAATAGATGAAAGCTCTAGAATAATTGAAAAAGATAAGGAAAAGTATGCAATGATTTCAATAGGGTTAAATCATCTTATTTTTCAATCTGAAAAAATATTATCATATTTTGTTCATGCAAATGTAGATGCTTTTATAGTACAAGTATCAGATTTAAAACAATTAAATGAACAATCACTAAAGGGATATATTGACTTTATGGTGAATTTACAGAAGTTTACCAATAAACCTATAATAGCATTAAAGGTTCCTATAGCATTGGGTTTGACATTAATAGCTAAAGGGATTCACGGTTTTTCATTAGGACTTGCAAGTATAGACTATTTTGATGAACAATATATAAAAGAAGATAAAGATTCTTTTAATTTATATTCAAAATATTATTTTCCTCAATTGTTATCTTTTTTAACATATCCTAAAAAAGATACATTTGCATTTAGAGAAATGTATGACTATTTTGGTGGATGTGAATGCCAATGGTGTAAGGGAAAAGATGCAATTGAGATAGGTACAGGAGATAAGGGGGTTCAATTACATTTTTGGCAATATATGATGGAAGAGGTTGAGGAAATTAATAAGATTGAATCCGAGAATAAAATGGAGTATATTAAGAATAGAATATATAATGCTATAGATGAATTTGAGAATATTCCTAAAAGTATTATGGGAAATCTAAAAAATAATGACTATTATAAATTGTTGAAAAATATTATAAAGATAATATAAGGAGGTTAAATTCAATGTTTGCTAGTGAGAAAGAACTAGTAGAAAAACTTATAGAAGAGTTGCAGGCCAAATATAATACTAAGTATATAGTTAGAGAGTTAAGAGGTGGAAATAATATTGCAGATGTTGTATATACATCTGATATAGAGAGAGATCGAATAGTGTTTGATGAATATTTTAATGCTTACTACTATTTTGAAAATATATATAATAAAAAAAAGGTTAAACTTGATAGTATAAATATAAAAGACAAAAGAACAAATAAGAAGTTTTGTAATTTTTTACACGAACTAGAAGAAATGGGTTATATTAAAGTAAATGATAGCTACGTAGAAACCATAAAGAAAATTGATGCAGTAACTAATAATTTTATAGCAATTGAAGCGAAACTTTCTGACTGGAAATCAGGATTAGAGCAGGCTGAAAGATATAAGCAATTTGCAAATGAAGTATATGTGGCTATTTCAGAGGATTTTGTTTCTAAAATAGATAAAGAGAGTTTTAGGGATAAAAATATAGGTATTATGAGTGTATCTCAAAATGGAATGAAAATAATCTTAAAAGCTAAAAAGAAGAAAGTTAAACAATTAGATATCCAGTATTACATAATGGATAGATTTTTAAAACAGTTTTATATTGATTCAGCTAATATTTAGAGATGTATAGTTAATAAAAGCAAGAGGGCAAGGGAATTTAATTTTGCCCTCTTTTTTGCCCCTTATAGAATAATATACTATGTTTTTCGATAATGAAAAATAGATTATAAATGTAGTATTTAAGCCATTTTATAAAGGGTTTAGAATATAATAAATACTCATTACCCCTCCCAGAAGGATGGGAAGAATAAAAAAGTAAATAATTAAGTGAATCAAATCGCATTCTCAGTCTAGATTTTAGATGAGGAATGCGATTTTTTATTGCGTTGAAAACCACTGGCTATGCCAGTGGATAAAAAGGCTTTAGCTCTGAAGAAAAAAGAACTCCTATTATAAAACGAAAGCGACTGACAATCGCAAAATAAATAAATCATAGGAGGTGTCGTATGGTAAACGACATAGACAGATTAACACATTCAAAATGGAGATGTCAATATCATATAGTTTTTGTACCAAAATACAGAAGACAGATAAGTATGAAAGAATACATTGACCTGTTTACGGGACAGCCGGCAAAAGGTAGCAAATAAAAGAGCCATCCGATGAGGATGCCGCTGTAGTAGTTTTGCGATTGGTGGTTTTTCAGAGCGCGAGTAGCGCTGCCAGTACCATGCCCTTATAGGGCTTAATCAAGCCACCAGCTTAGCTGTTGGTACATGACTTTTATAAAGTAGAAGAATAAAAATTTCGATGTTATATGAAATAAGCATAAATTAGAATAAGATTAAAATTTCATATGGGTATATAAATAAAAAAATCTCTAATAATAAATTTAAGAATAAACGATTTATGTGGTGGAAAATTTCATACATAAAAGGAGCTGTACATATAAACGAAACAATTAAAATTATTGGTATTTTGGAAGAACATAGATGAAATGTGCTGTGAAATCATTTTCAAAGGTTAGGCGTCTAATTAAATTTTTGTTAAGGAATCATTTTTTACAAAGAAAAAGATTGCGATTTATAAAAAATGAGCATAAAATATTAATTAGCTGGCTAACTAAAGGAGGTTATTATGGAAGAAATAAATGATGATTCACTTAGACATGTTTTTATGCAGGTTATAAGACTTCAGTTTTTAAGAAGTCATTCGTTACTTGAAAATACAGGAATGTATCCTGGACAGCCGCCTTTTATTTTTGCTTTAAAAAAGAAAGATGGGCAAAGTCAAAAGGAATTAGGAGAATCTCTAGGGGTAAAACCATCCACAATTACTGTTATGGCACAACGATTAGAAAAAAACGGAATTGTAGAAAGACGACAAGATGAAAATGATCAAAGGAAATCTAGAATTTTTTTGACTGATAAGGGAAAGGAACTTTGCCAAGAGTTAGAGCGTATACATTCTCAAATAACAGATGAATGTTTTAAAGGGCTTACTACAGACGAAAAGGTGATTTTTAGAAGATTACTTATGCAGATTAGAGATAATTTGACAGAAGTTTGTAAAAATGCAGATATAAAAGGAATAGAAGAATTTTGTAGACATCATAAATAGAATGGAGAGGAATATATGACAAAAATATTTAAATATTTAAAGAAGTATTCTGGGACGATATTATTGATAATAATACTTTTATTAATTCAAGCATTAAGTGATTTGACACTTCCAGAGTATACTTCAAAAATTGTTGATGTTGGTATTCAGCAGGGAGGAATAGAATCTCCTGTTCCAAAAGTTATAAGAGCATCTGAAATGGATAAGCTTTTTTTATTCATGAGTAAAGATGATAAGGATAAAGTTTTGGGAAATTATAATTATTTAGAAAAGGCATCTCTTTCAAAAGAAAATATTGAAGGTGATGAACCTTTATATGAATTGAAAGAAGATGCAAAAGTTGATGAACTAAAAGATATACTATCTAAGCCTATGATAATAGTTTCTGGCTTAGAAAAAGATAGTGATGAGGCAAAGACAATAAAAGATAATATGATTAAAAATATGCCTCCTCAAATAAAAGAAAGTGGAGATGTAGATATTTTCAAAGTATTTTCCATGATGCCAGAAAGTGAATTTAGTAATGTGAAAGATGATATAGATGAGAAATTTAATACTTTTCCAGAAATGATGACATCTCAAGCAGCAATTTCTTATGTAAAGATCGAATATAAGTCTATTGGAATTGATACTGACAAATTACAAAGCAATTATATAGTTTTAGCAGGAATTAAAATGCTTGGCATAGCTTTAATAAGTGTAACAGCTATGATAATAGTTACATTTTTAGCATCTAGAGTTGCAGCATCTGTAGGAAAAGAACTTAGAGGAAGTGTATTTAATAAAGTAATGTCCTTTTCAAATGCCGAAATGGATAAATTCTCTACAGCATCATTAATAACACGTAGTACTAATGATATACAACAGGTTCAAATGCTTATAGTAATGCTTTTAAGAATAGTGTTCTATGCCCCTTTAATGGGTGTCGGTGGTGTTTTAAAAGTAGTAAAAACAAATACCTCTATGACTTGGATTATAGCAGTGGTAGTTATTATAATATTGTTTATTGTAGGACTCTTATTTGCAGTTGTTATGCCTAAATTCAAAACTGTCCAAAAGCTAATAGATAGAGTGAACTTAGTAACTCGAGAAATATTAACAGGTATTCCTGTAATTCGTGCATTTAGTACTCAGAGATATGAGGAAGAAAGATTTGATAAAGCTAATAGAGAATTAACAAAGACAAATATATTTGTTAATAGGGTAATGTCTTGTATGATGCCTACAATGATGTTTATAATGAATGCCATAGCTATTTTAATAGTTTGGAATGGTGCACAGAGTATAAATAACGGAACAATGCAGGTTGGAGACATGATGGCATTTATTCAATATACAATGCAGATTATAATGTCATTTTTAATGATTTCTATGATTTCAATAATGCTTCCAAGAGCAGCTGTATCTTTAGATCGTATAGATGAAGTTATAACTACAGAGCTTATCATAAAAGATCCTAAGAAAGCTGAAAAATTCCATGATGACAAAAAGGGGATTTTAGAGTTTAAAGACGTTTCTTTTAGATATCCTAATGCTGATGAGGATGTATTATCCCACATAACATTTACAGCAAAACCAGGAGAAACTACTGCATTTATTGGAAGTACAGGAAGCGGTAAATCAACCCTTATTAACCTAATACCTCGTTTCTTTGATGTGACAGAGGGTGAAATCCTTATTGATGGTGTTGATATAAGAAATGTTTCTCAGCATGATTTAAGAGAAAAGATAGGATATGTACCTCAAAAAGGAGTATTATTTTCAGGAACTATAAATTCAAACTTAAAATATGGAAAAGAAGATGCCACAGAAGAAGAAGTTATAAAAGCAGCGAGAATTGCTCAAGCTACAGATTTCATAAGTGCTAAAGAAGAAGGATTTGATTCAGAGATAGCTCAAGGCGGAACCAATGTATCTGGAGGACAAAAACAAAGACTTTCTATAGCAAGAGCTATAGCTAAAGATCCAGAAATATATATCTTTGATGATAGCTTTTCTGCACTTGACTTTAAGACAGATTCAACATTAAGAAAGGCTCTTAAAGAAGAAATAAATGATAGTACTATTTTAATTGTTGCGCAACGAATAAGTACAATACTTCATGCAGAGCAAATTATAGTATTAGATGAAGGAAATGTAGTTGGAATGGGAACTCATAAGGAGCTTCTAAAGAACTGTGAGGTATATAAGCAGATAGCTTTATCACAACTTTCAAAGGAGGAGCTAGGCAATGAGTAAAAAAGAATTTGGAGGACCTATGGGCAGAGGAATGAGAGGCCCAGGGGAAAAAGCAAAAGATTTTAAAGGAACTATGAAAAAACTTTTCAAATATATAAGTAGTTTTAAAATTGCTATTTTTGGAGTTATACTATTTGCTATAGGAAGCGCGGCATTTTCAATAATAGGACCTAAAATTTTAGGTAAGGCAACTACTGAGATATTTAATGGTTTAGTTTCAAAAGTTTCGGGATCAGGAAATGGAATAGATTTCGATAAAATAGGAAAAATATTATTATTTCTATTAGGACTTTACATCATAAGTGCTATATTCTCATTTATACAAGGAATAATAATGAGCGGTATTTCTCAAAAGATAGCTTATAATCTTAGAAGAGATTTATCTGAAAAGATAAATAGAATGCCTATGAAATATTTTGACACAAAAACTCACGGTGAAGTTTTATCAAGATTTACTAATGATATAGATACTTTAGGACAGAGTTTAAATCAAAGTATGACACAGCTTATAACATCTATAACCATGATTATAGGAGTTCTTATAATGATGCTTTCTATAAGTATTCCAATGACTTTAGTAGCGCTTTTAATGCTTCCTATATCTTTGGGGCTTATAATGACTATAGTTAAAAAATCACAAAAATACTTTAAAGATCAACAGAAGTTCTTAGGAAATGTCAATGGTCAAGTAGAAGAACTATATGGAGGACACGTTATAGTAAAGGCCTTTAATGGTGAGGAGAAATCAATTGAAGAATTCAATAAAACTAATGAGAAATTATATGGTTCAGCTTGGAAATCTCAATTTTTATCAGGAATGATGCAGCCTATAATGATGTTTATAGGGAATTTAGGATATGTTGCAGTTTCTATAATGGGTGGATGGCTTGTTATAAAAAACACCATAGAAGTTGGAGATATTCAATCTTTTATACAATATGTAAGAAGTTTTACTCAGCCTATAACTCAAGTTGCACAAGTAACTAACCTTTTACAATCTACAGCGGCGGCTGCAGAAAGAGTTTTTGAATTTTTAGAAGAAGATGAAGAAGACCAAACAGTTCCAAATCCTGTATCAGTTGAAGGCTTGGATGGAAGAGTAGACTTTAATGATGTTCATTTTGGATATGATGAAAATAAAACTATAATAAATGACTTTACAGCTCATGTTAAACCAGGGCAAAAGATAGCAATAGTTGGACCAACAGGAGCAGGAAAGACCACAATGATTAAGCTTCTTATGAGATTTTACGATGTAAATAGCGGTGAGATATTGATAGACGGCCATAATGTTAAGGACTTTAATAGAACAGAGCTTAGAGAGATGTTTGGAATGGTTCTTCAAGATACTTGGTTATTTAATGGAACTATAATGGATAATATAAGATATGGAAGATTAAATGCTACTGATGAAGAAGTTATAGAGGCTGCAAAGGCAGCACATGTTCATCATTTTGTAAAAACTCTTCCAGATGGATACAAGATGGAACTTAATGAAGAAGGGACAAATGTATCTCAAGGTCAAAAGCAGCTTTTAACTATTGCAAGAGCCATACTTGCTGATCCTAAAATATTAATACTTGATGAAGCTACAAGTTCTGTTGATACAAGAACAGAAGTTTTAATACAAAAGGCAATGGATAACTTAATGAAAGGCAGAACCAGTTTTATAATTGCTCACAGATTATCTACTATTAGAGACGCAGATTTAATTTTAGTTATGAACGAAGGAGATATAGTTGAGCAAGGTAATCATGAAGAATTATTGGCTAAAGGCGGTTTTTACGCTAAGTTATATAATTCACAGTTTGAAAGATCAGAAGAAGCAGTTTAAATATAAAAAGCTTTCGCTATATAAGCGAGAGCTTTTTATATTGAAGCTAAGAATTAAGTTTATTGTAAAATACATTATCTGTTGATATTATAAGAGTAGCAAAATCCAAATAAGAGGTGAAGATTATGAAGATTAGAATTAAATATTTTGAAGGAGCAACTAAGTTAAACAAGATAAAAAAAGGAAATTGGATAGATGTATATGCAAATGATGACGTATTTGTAAAAGTAAATGAAAGAGCAATGATACCTTTAGGATTTGCTTTAGAGCTTCCTCAAGGGTGGGAAGGTCACATAGCGCCAAGAAGCTCCACATTTAAAACTTGGGGAATAATTCAAACTAATGGTATAGGAGTAGTGGATGATACATATATAGGAGACAATGATCAGTGGCATATGCCTGTTTATTGTCTTCAGCCTAAGGATAATGAAATTATAGAGGGAGCTCAACAGAAGGGAACATGGATAAGAAAAGGAAATAAAATAGGACAATTTAGAATAATGGAAGTTATGCCGGAGATTGAGTTTGAAGAAGTAAAATGCTTTAATAATGAAGATAGAGGTGGATTTGGGACTACAGGAGCTTAGGAAAGCTAAATTCAAATTATAATAATTATAATTTGAATTTCATGTTTAAGATATGAGGAATTAATCATTAATAGCTAAAATTACACAAAAATAGAAAATAGCATGTATAAATTTCTTGCAATGTGTCTATAATTCTAGCTAGAGGTGATAGTATGATGAAAAAGAAAGAAAATGTACTTTTCGCTATAGGCACACTTGCACTTGTAGTTATTTTTGTTGCTAGTTTTATATTTACTTTAAAGAAACTTGAAAATCCCATATCAAAAGAAGAGCAAAATGATGTGGCTGTCAGTGGAAATAAATATGATGGCAACATTGATGATAATACAAAGATTGTTTTAAAGGTGAAGGATGGCAAGGGTGATGAGGCTGATGAAAAGGTATTATATTTTAAAGATATAGCAGGCGAACTTAATGGAAATAATACTAGTGAAGCATTGCAGACATATTTGCAAAAGGAAAACTATTATTTAAGACCTACAGAAGATGGAAGTTTGGTTTTTGTAAGAAAAATGTATTCTCCAAATAAATATTATATAGGAGTTACATCAAAAGAAGGAAAAGAATATTTAACTATATACAAAGCTGATAAAGAAGGAAAACTATTTATAGAAAATGAAAAGACAGATATAGTTAACTTTTCTTTAGACAATATACCAAATGAAGATGAGAAAAACTTGTATAGAAATATATATGCTGGAGAGGATGGAAACGGCTTTGCAACTAGAGAGGATGCCGTAGAGCTTTTGACAAGCTTCAATATAAAGTAAAGTTTCAAAAGTAATCCCTTCAAAATTTATAGATAACTTTAATAACATATTATAAAATGCACATGCGTTTTACTTATTAAAAGTATTGATGCTTGTCTTAAATACTTTTTTATATCCAGACACAGATTGTTTATGTGTCTGGATATTTATTTTTACATAAAATTTATATATAAGTGAGTTTTGTACAAAGACCTTTTCTCTTGAATTATTGTTATGTAAATGATAAAGTAATATATAGACTTAAGATGGAAAGTAGGTAGATTAAAGTCTTATGTATGAATATTTAAAAGGTACCTTTGAGGGAATTAATAAGGATTATATAATAATAGAAAATAACGGTATAGGATATAAGGTGTTTACATCAGGTAACACTATGGCATCTATGGTTTCAAAAGGTGAAATGGTGAAGATTTTTGTTCACCAAATAGTAAGAGAAGACTTTATTGGACTTTATGGCTTTATAACAAAGGAAGAGCTTGATATGTTTAACCTTCTCTTGACTATAAATGGAGTAGGTGCAAAAGCAGCACTTTCTCTTTTATCTATTCTCACAGTTGATAAGCTTAAACTTTCCATAGCTTCTTCAGAAGAGAAGATTTTGATTAAAGCACCTGGAGTTGGAAAGAAAATGGCTCAGAGAATAATTTTAGAGCTTAAAGATAAGGTTGATATAAAAGATATATCATTAGATGACATAGGAGACGATTCTCTAGAAAATGTAGTTTTGAAAGAATCAAAGGAGAGAGATGTTGTAGAGGCTCTTATGGCTCTAGGATATACAGAAAAAGAAGGACAAAAGGCTATAAAGAAAGTAAATATAGAGCTTACAGTAGAAGATATGATAAAAGAGTGCTTAAAAGAATTGATGAGTTAGGAGGTATGAGCTATGGAGGATAGAATAATAAGTTCTTCTAATTTGACAGAAGATAACAGCGAGTATAGCTTAAGACCTCAAAAACTTAAAGAGTATATAGGTCAGGAAAAAGTTAAGAAAAGACTTGATATATTCATAAAGGCAGCTCAGAAGAGGAATGAAGCATTGGATCATGCTCTTTTGTATGGACCTCCAGGACTTGGAAAAACTACTTTAGCAAATATAATTGCAAGAGAAATGGGCGGAAACCTTAAGATAACATCAGGACCTGCTATAGAACGAGCTGGAGATTTAGCAGCTATTTTAACTTCATTACAGCCTAAAGATGTACTATTTATAGATGAGATACACAGATTAAATAGAAATGTTGAAGAAATACTTTATCCTGCTATGGAGGATTATGCTCTTGATATAGTAATTGGTAAAGGGGCAGCAGCCAAATCAATAAGGCTTGACCTTCCAGAGTTTACGCTCATAGGAGCTACTACTAGGGTTGGACTTTTAACTTCTCCGCTTAGAGATAGATTTGGAGTTTTGTGTTCTATGGAATATTATACAAATGAGGAACTTAAAGAAATTATCATAAGATCTTCGCATATTTTAGGATGTGACATAGATGAAGAAGGAGCCTTGGAGGTTGCAAAAAGGTCTAGAGGAACTCCTAGAATAGCAAACAGACTCTTGAAAAGGGTGAGGGATTATTCAGAAGTAAAAGAAGAAGAATTTATAGGGAAATCATCTGCTAGAGAAGCATTAGAGCTTTTAGAGGTGGATGGTGAAGGTTTTGACAGAATAGACAACAAAATCTTAGAAGCTATAATAGATAATTTTAATGGTGGGCCTGTGGGAATAGAAACATTGGCTTACTTTATTGGAGAAGAGCTTGATACAATACAAGATGTCTATGAACCTTATCTTCTTCAAAGAGGATTTATAGTTAGAACAGCTAGAGGGAGAATGGCTACGGATAGAGCTTATTCGCACCTTAAGAGACCTAAAAATACAAAAAGTACAAAACAATTTTCAATGTTTAAAGATTAGAAGGTGGCGTTAAAGATGAAAGTGACAGATTTTGATTTTGTTTTACCAGAGGAACTTATTGCGCAGCATCCATTAGAAAATAGGGAGCAATCAAGACTCATGGTTGTAGATAAAAATACAGGAGAATTACAGCATAAGCATTTCTATAATGTAGTAGAATATTTTAATCCAGGGGATACATTGGTTTTGAATAACACAAGAGTATTGCCTGCAAGACTTATAGGACACAAAAAAGGTTCTACAGGAAAGATTGAATTTCTACTTTTAAAGAGACTTTCAGATAATAGATGGGAAGCTTTATCAAAGCCAGGAAAAAGAGCAAGAGTTGGAGCAGAATTTGTTTTTGGAGATGGACTTTTAGAAGCAGAAGTTGTAGAAGTTAAGGAAGATGGAAACAGAATAATTGAATTTAAATATGAAGGTATATTTGAAGAAATATTGGACAGATTGGGACAAATGCCTCTTCCTCCATATATAAAAGAGACTTTAGATGACAAAGAAAGATATCAGACAGTGTACTCTAAAGAAAGTGGTTCGGCAGCCGCACCAACAGCAGGTCTTCACTTTACAAATGAATTATTAAAAGAAATCAAAGATAAGGGAGTAAATATAGTTTATTTAACTCTTCATGTGGGACTTGGAACTTTTAGACCTGTAAAAGTAGAGAATATAGAAAGTCATAATATGCACTCTGAATTTTATATGCTATCTAAAGAGAGTGCAGATATAATAAATAACACTAAAAAATCTGGCAAAAAAGTAATTGCAGTAGGAACTACTTCAACTAGAACATTAGAGACTATAGCAGATGAAGATGGAACAGTTAGGGAAAGCAGCGGGTGGACAGATATATTCATATATCCTGGATATAAATTTAAAGTTGTAGATAATCTTATAACGAATTTTCACTTGCCGGAATCTACATTAATAATGCTTGTAAGTGCTTTAGCAGGAAGAGAAAATATACTTCGTGCTTACAACACAGCAGTGGAGGAAAAATATAGATTCTTCAGTTTTGGAGATGCTATGTTTTTACACTAGGATATATTGACAGCTTAATAAAGGAAAGGGTGGAACATTACATTGTATAAGCTACTTAAAAAAAGCGGAAAAGTTAGAAGAGGAGAATTTCATACTCCTCATGGAGTAATACAAACTCCCGTGTTTATGAATGTAGGGACTTTAGCAGCTATAAAGGGTGCTGTTTCTACTATGGATTTGAAAGAAATAGGATGTCAGGTTGAATTATCTAATACATATCACCTTCATCTTCGTCCAGGAGATAAGGTAGTTAAGGAATTGGGAGGCTTACATCAGTTTATGAACTGGGATAGGCCAATACTTACAGATTCAGGTGGATTTCAGGTGTTTTCCCTTGCTAGTATGAGAAGCATAAAAGAAGAAGGAGTATATTTTAATTCTCACATTGATGGAAGAAGAATTTTTATGGGACCAGAAGAAAGCATGCAGATTCAAAGCAATTTAGCATCTACCATTGCTATGGCTTTTGATGAATGTATACCTAATCCATCCAGCAGAGATTATGTTGAAAGATCAGTAGCAAGAACTACTAGATGGCTTGAAAGATGTAAAACAGAGATGGATAGACTGAATGATCTTCCGGACACAATAAATAAACAGCAGATGCTTTTTGGAATAAACCAAGGCGGTGTTTATGAAGATATAAGAATAGAACACGCTAAGACAATAGCTAAGATGGATTTAGATGGATATGCTATTGGAGGGTTGGCTGTTGGAGAAACTCATGAGGAGATGTATAGAATAATAGATGCGGTTGTTCCATATCTTCCAGAAGATAAGCCTATATATCTTATGGGAGTAGGAACTCCAGAAAATATTTTAGAAGCAGTGTCAAGAGGTGTAGACTTCTTTGATTGTGTTCTTCCGGCAAGAAATGGAAGACATGGTCATGTGTTTACAAAGAATGGTAAGATAAATCTATTCAATGCAAAATATGAACTTGATAAAAAACCTATAGATGAAGGATGTCAGTGCCCTGCATGTAAACATTATACAAGAGCATATATAAGACACTTATTTAAAGCAAAAGAAATGCTGGCAATGAGGCTTTGTGTATTGCATAATTTATATTTTTATAATACACTATTCAGTGATATAAGAAATGCTATAGACGAAGATCGCTTCGAAGAGTTCAAAAAAGAGAAGCTTGATCAATGGAGTAGTAGATCTTAAAAAATAAGGAGGTGCACACATGAATAATATGATATCATTATTATTTCCTTTCGTACTTATGATTGGTTTAATGTACCTTATGGTATTTAGACCAGAAAATAAGAGAAAGAAACAATACCAATCAATGTTAGATAGTCTAAGTGTTAATGATGAAATTATGACTAGAGGCGGAATTTTGGGAAAAGTTATAAACATAAGTGATGAGTATGTTATAATTGAATCTGGCCCAGATAGAGTGAGATTAAAATTCACTAGAACAGCTATAGGTGATGTCTTAACTAAAAAAGAAGAACCAGCTAAAGAAAACTAAGAATAATTGAGCACTCCTCTTCATATCTATTAGGTAGAAGGGGGTGTTTTTTATGGAAAAAAGTGAATTCTTTTTTAACATAAGCAAAGGTGTTTTGAGATCTGTCATTGTAACAACTATACTGCTTGCCATATATTCTATCCTTATGAATTTTGTTGATTTTTCAATGAAAACTGTATCCGTTGTTTATATGGTGATTACTTGTGTCAGCATTGTTTATGGGGCTATTTATGCATCTAAAACTAATGGACATAAGGGGTGGATATCAGGTTTATCAGTATCTGCACTTTATATGCTAATATTACTTATAATAACTGCACTTATAAATGGCGGACTTGGATTTAGTAGTGTTATGGTAGTTCAAATTATGCTTGCTCTTGGAGTTGGAACATTAAGTGGAATGCTAGGAATTAATATATAACTTGCACTTTATTCTCATGGTATTATATGATATAATGGTTGAGAAATTACTTGAATGGAGGAATGTAGCAATGAAACATATCAGAACGATCAACAAGAGCAACATTAAGGATAGTTTAAAGAAGCCTGGTTGTAAGGAATGTGCTAATTCTTGCCAATCTGCATGTAAAACATCATGTACAGTTGCAAATTTAGCATGTGAAAACTAATTACACAAAATATTTTGGCAGTAACATATTTGTGTTACTGCCTTATATTTATTCTAATCTAGGAGGAAGAAAAAGTGGGCTTAATTCATAAGTTTGTACAAGACGGAGATTTTTATGTAATAGATGTAAATTCAGGAAGTGTCCATATAGTGGACAACCTAGTTTATGATTTACTTGATGAGGAAAGTTTGAGAAAAGATGAGGAACTTATAAAAGATTTTAAAGATAAGTACTCAGAAGAAGAAATAAAGGAAGCATTAGAGGATATAAAAGAGCTTAGGAGAGAAGGCCTATTATACTCGATGGATTTATATGAAGATATAGCTAGAAATCATGAAGGAGATTCATACATAAAAGCACTATGTTTAAATATAATCCATGACTGTAATTTAAGATGCAAGTACTGCTTTGCAGATGAAGGAGAGTATCATGGTAAAAGAAAACCTATGTCTGTAGAAGTTGGAAAAAAAGCTATAGATTTTGTAATCGAAAAATCTGGTCCGAGAAAGAATATAGAAGTTGACCTTTTTGGTGGAGAACCTCTTATGGCTTTTGATGCTATAAAAGAAATAGTGGATTATGCTAAAGAGCAAGAAAAAATCTACAATAAAAATATAAGGTTTACAATGACTACTAATGCTACATTATTAAATGATGAAAAAATGGAATATCTTGATAAAAATATGGGCAATATAGTATTATCCATAGATGGAAGAAAATCTGTAAATGATAAAGTTAGAGTCAGAGTAGATGGTTCTGGAAGCTATGATGCAATATTACCAAAGATTAAAGCTATGGTAGAAAGAAGAGACAAATCTAAACAATATTATGCTAGAGGAACCTTCACTAGAGAAAATACAGATTTCTTTCAAGATGTATTATCATTAGCAAATGAGGGATTTGATGAAATATCTATAGAACCAGTAGTTCTTCCAGATGATCATGAATTATCTTTAAGAGAAGAAGATCTTTCTACTATATATGAACAGTATGATTTATTATATAAAGAAATGCTAAAGCGTCATAAGGATGGAACTCCTTTTAAGTTTTATCATTTCAACGTAGATTTACAAGGAGGGCCTTGTGTATATAAGAGAATATCTGGATGTGGAGCTGGACATGAATATGTTGCTATAACACCAGATGGAGATATATATCCATGTCATCAATTTGTTGGAAATGAAGATTTTCTATTGGGCAATATATTTGATGGTGGAGAAATAAATAAGGAATTATCTAATAAATTTAAGAAAGCTCATATATACAATAAACCGAAATGTGATAAATGCTGGGCTAAGTTCTATTGTAGTGGGGGATGTCAAGCAAATAACTTTAATTTTAATGGAGATATGAACATACCTTATGAAATAGGATGCAAAATGCAAAAGAAGAGAATAGAGTGTGCAATTGCACTTAAGTCAAAAATTATGGAAATGGAACAAGAGTAAAGGTAAATATTGACTATGAAAATATTGAGTTATATAATTACACTATAGAATATTTAAACAAATTTTATTGCATTAGACATGAAAAAATAAAGATGATTGTGCTGATATTAGTTTATTATGTTGGTGTAACATCCTAAAGAGCAGAGGGGGAAAAAAATGAAAACTACAGGAAGAAAGGGCTCAAAGGGAAAAAGCTGGGCACTATTCTTAGTTGTCTTAGCTATAGTATGCTTTGCAGCTTATAGCGGCATTTATGGAGTTGATCTAGGGAATTACAGAATTAAGCCTTTCGGGGAACTTATATCAAGAGGTTTGGACCTTCAAGGCGGAGTTACTGTAGTTGAAGAGATTGTATCTGATGAACCAGTTGATACAAAGGTTATAGAAAGAACAAAGGAACTAATAAACTTAAGAGTAAATAAATTAGGTGTTGGAGAAACTGTAATAACAGTTGAGGGAGATAATAGAATAAGGGTAGATATACCAGGAAGTTATGACTCTTCTGGTATAATTGAAACTTTGACAAAAACAGGAGAACTTACTTTTAAATCACCTGATGGAGAAGTGATTTTGACTGGTAAGGATGTAAAGAATTCTCAAGCTAGAGTAGATGATAAGAATACACCTATCATAGACTTAGAACTTACTGATGAAGGAACAGAAAAATTTGCACAAGCAACTGAAAAGTATTATGGAAAAAATATATCAATAAATATGGATGCTGATCAAATTTCTAATCCACAGGTAAGTGCTGTTATAAGAGATGGTAAAGCCATAATAACAGGAAGTTCTAGTATAGAAGAAGCTAAGCAGACTGCTGGAATAATACAATCTGGAGCATTACCTGTTACACTAAAAACTGCATCTGTAAAAACTGTAGGACCAACTTTAGGTGCTAATGCTATGCCAAATGCTGTAAAAGCTGGTGTAGTGGGTGTAAGTTTAATATTCTTATTCATGATTTTATATTATAGAATACCAGGAATTATTGCTGATTTAGCATTAGTTGTGTATATACTTTTAGTTATGTATACATTCTCAGCAGTTGGTGTAGTACTTACATTGCCAGGCATTGCTGGACTTTTACTTACAATAGGTATGGCAGTAGATGCCAATGTCCTTATATTTGAAAGGATAAGAGAAGAACTTTCAACAGGGAAGTCTATAAAAACATCAATAGATTCTGGATTTAATAGAGCTCTTTCATCAATACTTGATTCTAATATAACTACAATAATAGCAGCTGTTGTATTGTATTTCTTAGGATCGGGTTCTGTAAAAGGATTTGCTTTAACACTTATGATAGGGATAATCCTAAGTATGTTTACAGCTATAATAGTAACTAGATTATTTACAAAATTAGCTGTTGGAATGGGACTACTAAGTAAGCCATCATTATTCGGAATCAAAAAGAGCAAAGAAACTAAGATTTTCAAGATAATAGGAAAGACAAAAATATGGTTTGCAGTATCTCTTGTAGTTATTACTATTGGAATTGGATGCTTGACAGTTAATGGATTTAACTTTGGAATAGACTTTAAAGGTGGTACCCAAGTTGTTATAGATTTTGGAAAAGACTTTGATAAAGCTGAAGTTGAAAAAATTGCAAGTAAATATGCAAATGATATAACATCTAACAAAGTAGATGATACTCAAATAGAAATAAAGAGTAATGGTCTTGAAAGCAGTAAAGTTAAAGATATGTTCTCTGAATTAAAAGAAAAATATTCTTTAGAAGATTCAGCTCTTCTATCTGAAGATCAGATAGGAGCATCAATAGGAGCAGAACTTAGAAATAAAGCTGCACTAGCTCTTTTAGTTGCAACAGCAGCTATGCTTATATATGTTGCAATAAGATTTGAATTTAAATTTGGAGTGGCAGCAGTTATAGCATTAATCCATGACCTGCTCATAACTATAGGAATTTATGCTATATTCCAAATACCCGTAAATTCATCATTTATAGCAGCTATCCTTACAATAGTAGGATATTCTATAAATGATACAATAGTAATCTTTGATAGAATAAGAGAAAATTCAAAGACTATGAGAAGAGTGAATAGCAGTGAGGTTGCAGATATAAGTATATCTCAAACTATGACGAGATCTATAAATACGGTTTTAACAACTCTTATAACTATAGTTTGTGTATATATTTTCATACCTTCAGTAAGAGAATTTGCACTTCCTCTTATAATTGGAATTGCATGTGGAGCGTATTCATCGATTTTCATAGCAAGTCCTATATGGGTATTGCTGAAGAATAAAATTAAAAAAGGCAAGCATTAATCTAAAAAAGTAAGCATTAATAGCTTTTATAGTATAAATCCTCTAAAATTTAGAGGATTTATACTATTTTATCCTAAAACATTTGTCAAACTGCATATTTTCTTATATAATATATATGTTTTCATAAAAGTGGAGGAGTTAGATATGCAAAAAATATGGGACAATATATGCCGTCCAAACACTGTTTTAGGCTATAATCCGTTTTTAATTGACAAGATGGATGGGGCTATGAACAGGATAGCAAAAGCTGTGAATGAGCGGGAAAAAATAATTGTATATGGTTCGAGCAGCGTGGATAGCATATGTGGATGTGCTTTGCTTATAATTTTACTAAAATATTTAAACGCTGATGTAGATTACTTTATATCTGAGAAGGAAAACAAAACATTTATATGTACTGAAGATGTTAATAGTCATATAAAGATTTTAGGAACTTCTCTTATTGTATCTATAGGTCCAAATATTGAGTCTAAATTTCAAGAATCAATATTTAATGATATGGGTATAGACGTTATAGAAATTATAGATTATGAGGAATTAAGAAATTTAAAATCTATATCTTTAAGTAGCAATAAATTATCCCTAAGCTCTCTAACTTTTAAATTTACTCAAGCTATCGGAGTTTACTACAACATAAAAAATGTTAATAGATATATAGATTTGGTTATGCTAGGAATTGCTTCGTCTAACAAAAAACTAAGTGGCGAAAATCAAATTTTTTATAAAGAAGGTCTTAAATATCTTCCTAAAAGCAACAATAAAGGATTAAGAGCTTTAATGAAGTTGCATAATGTGTGTGAAGGAAGAGAAGAACAATTAGAGAAAATAATAAATGCAATAACTCCCAGCGGAAATGCTGTAGGAGAAAGTGATAATGCTAGAATTGTGTTGGAACTTCTTGTGACTTCTAATGAATACAGAGCGGCACAGATTTCTAAGTATTTATACAAAGAATTTGGAAATGAGCTGTCTTAATCAGAGAATATTATATGTGGAGGGATTAAAGATGAGTATAAAAGATAAGATAAGAATAATTGAAGGTTTTCCAAAAGAAGGTATTAGTTTTAAAGATATAACAACTTTAATTGGTGATGGTGAAGGATTAAAGGAAACAATAGATGCAATAGTTGATGAATTAAGAGATAAAAATATAGATATAATAGTAGGACCAGAAGCAAGGGGATTCATATTTGGTGTTCCAGTAGCCTATGCATTAGGAGCTGGATTTGTTCCAGTAAGAAAACCAGGAAAGCTTCCATGCGAAACTTTAAGCATATCATATGACTTAGAATATGGATGTGATACTCTTGAAATACACAAAGATTCTATAAAAAGAGGGCAAAGAGTTGCTGTAGTTGATGATTTACTTGCTACAGGAGGTACTATTTCTACAGTTGCAAAACTTGTCGAAGAAGCAGGCGGAGAAGTGGTTTCTTTTAATTTTGTAATAGAGCTTACAGAGCTAAATGGAAGAGATAAGCTAAAAAATTACGAAGTAAGCAGTTTAGTTCAATATGACTTATAAAAATTTTTGATTTTATGGTGGTTAACCAGAAAAAATTAAAATTGCAAACTTCTACACATTATTATATAATTTACTTAAACAGGCTGGTTTACAACCAGCCTTTGATATTATGAAGTTGTGTGAGTAAGAGGAGAGAGTTAAATGCTCGATAAACTATTAGATAGAATAGATAAAAATAATAGTAATATAGATAAAGCTATGGTAGAAAAAGCTTATCATATAGCTGAGAAGGCTCATATAAATCAGAAAAGAGAGTCAGGTGAACCTTACATAATTCATCCTGAGGAGGTTGCTTGCATACTAATCGATATGGGCTTGGATACAAGCACTGTAGTTGCAGGGATTTTACATGATGTCATTGAAGATACCGAATATGTGTATGATGATATAAAAGAATTATTTAATGAAGAAGTTGCTAATTTAGTAGATGGAGTTACAAAATTAGAAAAGATTCAGTATAAATCAAAAGAAGAAAGGCAAGCTGACAATGTAAGGAAAATGCTTCTTGCCATGACAAAGGACATAAGAGTTATTCTTATAAAACTGGCAGATAGACTTCACAATATGAGAACGTTAAAATATACATCGCCAGATAAACAGAAACTGAAGTCGAAAGAAACTTTTGATATTTATGCACCATTAGCTCATAGATTAGGTATGTCAAAGGTCAAGTGGGAATTGGAAGACTTAGCCTTTAGATATATGAATCCAGAAGAATACTATGAATTGGTGCATCAGGTTGCAGAAAAAAGAGCAGAGAGAGAAGCGTACATAGTAAAAGTAATGGATGATTTAAAAGAGAGACTTTTAAAATCATCTATTGAAGCGGAGATAGATGGAAGACCAAAACATTTTTACAGTATTTATAGAAAGATGGTCAATAAAAATAAAACTATAGATCAAATTTTTGACCTTACAGCTATAAGAGTATTGGTTTCCAATATAAAAGACTGCTATGCAGTTTTAGGAATAGTTCATACTATATATAGACCTATACCAGGAAGATTTAAAGATTATATAGCTATGCCAAAACCTAATATGTATCAGTCTCTTCATACTACGGTTATAGGGCCTCAAGGGAAAACCTTTGAGATACAGATAAGAACTTTTGAAATGCATAAGACAGCTGAATATGGTATAGCAGCTCACTGGAAGTATAAAGAAGGAGCTGCAAATGGAGAGAGTAAAAACTTTGATATGAAGCTTTCATGGATAAGAGAGATGCTTGATTGGCAGAATGAAGCATCTGATGCAGAAGAGTTTATGGAAGGCTTTAAGATAGATTTATTTTCCGATGAAGTTTTTGTCTTTACACCAAAAGGTGTAGTAATAAATCTTCCTCAGGATTCTACTCCTATAGACTTTGCATATAGGATACATACGGATATAGGAAATAGATGCATAGGTGCCAAGGTAAATGAAAAAATGGTTACCCTTGACTATCATCTAAAAACAGGAGAAATAGTAGAGATTCTTACTTCACCTACAGCAAAAGGGCCAAATATAGATTGGCTTAATATAGCAAAATCTAATCAAGCTAAAAGCAAGATAAGATCATGGTTTAAAAAGCAAAAAAGAGAAGAAAACATATCAAAAGGTAAGGATGCTTTGGAGAAAGAGTGTAAGAAACAAGGTTTTAACTTTACCGAGTTCGCAAAAGGTGAGTCATTTGAGAAATTATTAAGAAGATATAACTTGAATAATATAGATGATCTTTATGCTGATGTAGGAGCCGGTGTTATAATGGCTTCTGTTATATCAAGTAAACTTAAAGAACCTATACTGTCTAAAGCTGAAGCTGAAAAAAATATGAAAGAGCTTTTAAATAACAATAAAAAGAAAGCTAAGAAAATATCTAAAAACAGCAACGGTGGTGTTACAGTAAAAGGGTTATCCAACGTACTTATAAGATTTGCAAGGTGCTGCAATCCTCTTCCGGGAGATGGCATAATTGGCTATATAACAAGAGGAAAAGGCGTATCAGTTCACAGAAAAGACTGTAAGAATATATATAGTATACCTGCAAGTGAGAAGGATAAATTAGTGGAAGTTGTATGGACAGAAGCAGAAAAGAGCGGATATACTGCAGAAATTCAAATTATAGCTGAAGATAGACCAGGAATGTTGTCTGAAGTTACAGTAGTTATAAGTGAACTTAAAATACAAATAGATGCTATAAATGCGCGTACAACAGATGATGGTTTATTTGTATCAAATACTAAGCTTAGAATTACAGATGTGGCTGAGTTAAATAATGTAATAAAAAGACTTAAGAGAATAAAAGGCATAATGGAAGTTGCAAGAATAGAAAATTAATAATATGGATGTGAGCATATGAGAGCAGTATTGCAGAGAGTTACAAGCTCCAAAGTAGTGGTTGATGGAGAAATCGTAGGAAGTATAGAAAAGGGTCTTAATGTGCTTTTAGGCATATCTAAAGAAGATACCATAGAAGATATACCTTATTTAAAAGACAAGATAATAAACCTGAGAATCTTTGAGGATGAAGAAGGAAAGATGAATAAATCTCTTTTAGATGTAGGTGGAGAAATTCTTTTGATTTCTCAATTCACCCTATATGGAGATTGTAGAAAAGGAAGAAGGCCTAATTTTATGGAAGCTTTAGGGGGAGAAGAGGCAAATAAAATTTATGATGAGTTTGTAAAAAGTTTAAAGGGAACTGGAATTAAAGTTGAAACAGGAATATTTGGAGCTCATATGGATGTATCCATAGAGAATGATGGACCTGTAACTTTGATAGTAGAAAGCAAGAAATAAATCGGAGGGGTTAAAGATGGTTATAAAGAGAATACCAGCAGGAATTTATGCTGCAAACTGTTATATAATTATGGATGAAACTACAAAAGATGCTGTAGTTATAGATATCGGTGGAGATGAAGATGATATAATAAAGGCTGTAGAAGCGTTATCAGCTAATGTTAAGGCTATATTATTGACTCACGGTCATTTAGATCATGTGGATGGTGTCATTGGATTTAAAAAGGTATACAATGCACCGGTATATATAAATAGAGAAGATGAAGAACTTATGGAAAAGGAAGCATATATGTTTGGAAGTTTTGAGGGAGACAAAGCTGATCATTATGTAAATGATGGAGATATAATAAAGGCAGGAAGCATAACTGTTAAGGCCATAGCTACACCAGGTCATACTCCAGGTGGAATGTGCTATTTAATAGAAAAAGATATGTTCACAGGGGATACTTTATTCCTTAGATCTGTTGGAAGATCTGATGGACCAGGAGGAAGCCATGAGGTTCTTATAAATTCTATCCATAGTAAGCTTATGAAATTTGATGACAATATAAAAGTATGGTGTGGGCACGGTCAAGGAACCACTATTGGTAATGAAAGGGTACTAAATCCTTTTTTATAAGAGGAGAAAAAAATGAAAGTTAAAATTAATCTTAATAACTTAAAATATAGATATGACATATATCAGATTTTCAATTTATTTTATCCTTATGATGCAATAGAATTTGGAGAAGAAGAATCAACTTTTGAAGTTATAGTTGAAAATCATTGTATAATATTAAAGACAGCAGGAAAAAATTTAGAAAAGACTTTTGAAGAAGAAGTCACTAAACAACATTTAAAAAGAGAGATATTTAAGTTCTTAAAAAGCTTAACTCATAAGGAACTTCCATGGGGAACTTTAGTTGGAATAAGACCAAGCAAGATAGCTTTGGATATGGTAAAAGCGGGATATAGTAATGATGACATAATAAAGTATTTTAGGGACAACTATCTTGCCAGTGAAAAAAAAGCACAGCTTTGTATAGATGTTGCCGCCAGAGAAGAGAGTTTTGTAAACCATGATAAGAATTTAGTCAGTGTATATGTAGGAATGGCATTTTGTCCAACTAGATGCGTATATTGTTCTTTTGCATCTAATCCTATAGGAGGAAATAAGAAATTAGTTGAACCATATGTGGAGTGTTTGAAGCAGGAAATCTCAGCGATTGCTGAATATATAAAAGATAAGAATTTAAAAGTTCAATGCGTTTATTTTGGAGGGGGAACCCCAACATCTGTAGACGAAAAGACATTTCATGGAGTCATGAAAGAAATCTATGATGATATAATATCACAATTTAATCCTGAAGAATTTACAGTTGAGTGTGGAAGACCTGATAGCATAACTGAAGAAAAGCTTAAAACTATGAAAGACTTTAAGGTCAATAGGATAAGCATAAACCCTCAAACTATGAATGATAATACTTTAAAATCCATAGGAAGAAACCATGATTCTAAAGAAGTGATAGAAAAGTTTAACTTGGCTAGAAGCTTAGGTTTTGACAACATTAACATGGATATAATAGTTGGACTTCCAGGTGAAGGTTTAAGAGAAATTAATCATACATTAGATATTATAAAAAAGCTTAGCCCAGATAACCTTACAGTTCATGGAATGTCTATAAAGAGGGCCTCAAAGCTTCATGAAGAAATAGTTTTAAAAAATACAGTAAAAATAGCAGAACAAGAAGAACTTAATAAAATGTATGAGGCGACGACTAAAGCAGCTAAGGAGCTTGGAATGAAGCCTTATTATATGTATAGACAGAAAAATATGGTTGGTAATATGGAGAATATAGGATACTCTATAGAGGGTAAAGAAAGCATATACAACATTCAAATAATAGAAGAAAAACAGACAATACTAGCTGCAGGAGCAGATGCAGTAACTAAAGTAGTCTTTTTAGATGAAAACAGACTTGAAAGATTTGCTGATGTTAAAGATGTGAGAGAATATGTTAAAAGGCTGCCAGAAATGGTAGAGAAAAAAATAGAACTTTTAAATACTTTGTACAGTTAGGAGAGGATTTTATTGGCAATACAAGCACCAAAGGGAACAAAAGATATGCTTCCGCAAGAGGCGTATAAATGGCACTTTGTTGAGAATAAATTAAAAGGCATTGCAAAAACTTATGGTTTCAGAGAAATAAGAACTCCTATTTTTGAAAATACTGAACTTTTCATAAGAGGAGTTGGAGAAACTACAGATGTAGTTCAAAAGGAGATGTACACTTTTGATGACAAAGGTGGAAGAAGCATAACTCTTAAAGCCGAAGGAACAGCACCATCAGTAAGAGCTTTTATAGAAAAAAGCATATATGCTGATGCGCAGCCAACAAAAATGTATTATTTCACACCAGTATTTAGATATGAAAATGTACAGCATGGAAGACTTAGACAACATCATCAGTTTGGTGTTGAAGTATTTGGAGGGGCAGCTGCATCAATAGATGCAGAAGTTATAAGCCTTGCGATGAGAGCTTTTAAAGAGTTTGGAATTCAAGGACTAAAACTTAAGATAAACAGCATAGGATGTCCAACATGCAGAAAAAAATATAATGATGCATTAATGTCGTTTTTAAAGGAAAACTATGATAGCCTATGTGCTACATGTAAGACTAGATATGAGAAAAATCCAATGAGAATTCTTGACTGTAAGGAAAAGAAATGTAAAGAAATCACAAAGGATGCTCCTCTTATAATAGATTATATCTGTGACGACTGCAAAAATCATTTTGAAGATTTAAAATCATACCTTACTGCATTAAATATAGACTTTGAGGTAGATCCATACATAGTTAGAGGCTTGGATTACTATACTAAGACTGTGTTTGAAATTGTGAATAGTGAAATAACAGTCTGTGGTGGGGGACGTTATGATGCTCTTATAAAATCTATAGGCGGTCCTGATATGCCTGCAGTAGGTTTTGGAATGGGATTAGAAAGACTTATAATGACTTTAGAAAAAGAAGGCATAGAGATACCTGTACCTGCTTATATGGAGTTATATGTAGGTGCTATAGGTGATGATAGCAAAAAAGCTGCTCTTGCAATTGTAAATAAATTAAGAGAATTTGGAGTATGTGGAGAGTGTGACCACATGCAGAGAAGCGTAAAAGCTCAAATGAAATATGCAAACAAAATGGGTGCTAGATTTACAATGATCCTAGGAGAAGATGAGTTAAAGACTTCAAAGGCTACTTTAAAGAGAATGTCTGATGGAGAAACATTTGAAGTCAACTTAGATGAACTAGAGAATATTAAAGATATAATTAATGATTAGGAGGAAATAACAATGGGTGAAGCACTAAATGGTCTTAAAAGAAGCATAATGTGTGGCGAGCTTAGAGAAAGCCATGTAGGCAATACCTTTACCGTAATGGGATGGGTTCAAAGAAAACGTAATTTAGGAGGACTTATCTTTGTTGATTTAAGAGACAGAGAGGGGATACTTCAAGTTGTTTTTGGAGAAGAAATAAATAAGGATGCTTTTGAAAAGGCAAATGGCATAAAGCCAGAATATTGTATAGCTGTAACAGGCGTATTAGCAGAGAGAGAATCTAAAAACCCTAATATGCCAACAGGTATGGTCGAATTAAAAGGAACTGAAATAAAGATATTATCTGAGTCAGAAACTCCACCTATATATATAAAGGAAAACTTAGATGCTGGAGAAGCTATAAGATTAAAATATAGATATCTTGATCTTAGAAGACCTGATATGCAGAGAATATTTAAAATTAGACATAAAACTGCAAAGTCTATAAGAGATTTTCTAGACAAGGAAGAGTTCTTGGAAGTTGAAACTCCAATGCTTACTAAGAGCACACCTGAAGGAGCTAGAGACTATTTGGTACCAAGCAGAAATTATCCAGGAATGTTTTATGCACTTCCTCAGTCTCCTCAGCTTTTCAAACAATTACTTATGGTATCAGGTTTTGATAAGTATTTCCAAATAGTAAAATGTTTCAGAGATGAGGATCTAAGGGCAAATAGACAGCCTGAATTTACTCAAGTAGACTTAGAGATGTCTTTTGTTGAGCAGGATGATGTCATGTCATTAAATGAAAGACTTATACAACATGTATTTAAGGAAGTAGCAGGAGTAGATGTAAAACTTCCTATAAATAGAATGCCATATAAAGAAGCTATGGAAAAGTACGGAAGTGACAAGCCAGATTTAAGATTTGGTCTTGAAATTCAAGATATAACAGAAGCAGTTAAAACTGCAGAATTTAAAGTATTTAATGATGCTATATCTAATGGAGGTTCTGTAAGAGCTTTATGTGTAGAAGGCGGAGCTTCTATGGGTAGAAAAGATATAGACCGTTTAGGAGAGTTTGTAAAGACTTATAAAGCTAAAGGATTAGCATGGATTCAGCTAAAAGAAGAAGGCGTAAAATCTCCTATAGCTAAATTCTTAAAAGAAGAAGAGCTTCAAGCTATAATTGAAAAAGTTAATGCTAAAACTGGAGATTTAATCTTAATAGTTGCTGACAAGAACTCTGTAGTATTCCAAAGTCTTGGAGCATTAAGATTAGAACTTGCTAAGAAGCTTGATTTAATAAAGGATAAGGGTGAATTTAAGTTCACTTGGGTTACAGAATTCCCTCTTCTTGAGTATGATGAAGAAGAAGAAAGATATACTGCAGCTCATCATCCATTTACAATGCCTATGGATGAGGATATTCAATATTTAGAAAGCGATCCAGGAAGGGTTAGAGCAAAAGCTTATGACTTAGTTTTAAATGGAGAAGAGCTTGGAGGAGGAAGTATAAGAATACATGATACTGATCTTCAAGAAAAAATGTTTGCTGAATTAGGATTTACAAAAGAATCAGCATGGGAAAGATTTGGATTCTTATTAGAAGCATTCAAATTTGGACCACCACCACACGGAGGATTAGCATTTGGATTTGACAGAATGATAATGTTCTTAGCAGGAACTGAAAACATTAAAGATGTAATAGCATTCCCTAAGAACCAAAATGCATTTTGTCCATTAACTGAAGCACCTAATAATGTTGATGATAAACAGCTTAGAGAGCTTGGCATAAGCAAATTAGAGCTAGAAAAGTAAGATTTTTAATAAATAGCCTCTAAGAATAACTTAGGGGCTATACTTTTATGAAACTCAGCTAAAATAGTATGGGGTGAAAAAATGGATGATAATAAATCTAACTTAAAGAAGGATATTTCTTTAAGGCTTAGAAAGATAGAAGGTCAAGTAAAAGGAATTCAGAAAATGGTTGATAGTGGAAGTTGCTGTAAAGACATACTTGTCCAAATTGCAGCGGTAAGAGCTGCTATAAATAAAGTAGGGGGACTCATGTTAGAGGATTATGCACTAAACTGCATGAATTTAGATGAGGAAGATGAGAATGTAAAGCAACTTATAGACACTATGGTAAGATTTTTAAAGTAATTATGATAAAAGTCATGAAACATTTTGTGTTTCATGACTTTTTTTATTTAGATGATTTTTTTAAAGATTTAGAGTTACGAGCTTTATTTTTTTGTATTAAATGACTTAAGAATTTTGATATTGTTGAAACAAGCATAATCCCGATAGCAATAGCACCAGCACTTAAAATTGTGTGAAGTCCTATTTCAAGAGAAAGATATACATCACCTTGAACAGAAGCTAAAAGAGTATTATACATGCCTTTTCCAGGTACAAGAGGAATAAGGGCACATATTACAAAAATAGTTACAGGACTTTTTAAGATTCTAGCAGCAAATTCTCCATATATGCTTAAAGCAACAGAACCTATGAATAGTGATGTAATGTCTGAAAAACCAGCTAAAATGCAAAGTTCGTATACAAACCAAGCTATACCGCCTCCGATACCTGCAAATATAAGCTTTTTACCTTTTATATTGAAAAGTACACCAAAACTTAAGGAGGCTATAAGAGAATAGATAGAATTTAGAACCATTTTACATTCCTCCCATTAGTGAAAACCAAATTTTTAGTGCTATACCAGTTCCTACGGCAATAGCTACAGCTGTAAGAATAGCCTCAAGACCCCTTGCAAGGGCGGCTAAAAGATCTCCACCAATAGTATCTCTTACGGCATTAGTTATAGCTAATCCAGGAACAAGAAGCATTATAGAACCTATTATTATAATGTTGTAGTCTTGCCCAATAGAAAGATAGGTAGAAATAAGAGCTAAAATACCGGTTAATGCTCCACCAACTACATTTACAAAGAAATCATTGAGCTTATTCTTTGATAGAAAGTTTGAAACAAATTTTATTAATCCTCCTATAAAAAAGGATACAAAAGCATCTCTATAGGAACCTCCAAAAAGTAAAGTAAAAAATGCAGCACTTATTGCAGAAGCTATAATAGTGCATTTTAGGCTATAACATTTATTGGATTCTATATTTTTTAGTTCAAGCTCGATATCATTACAAGATAGATTTTGTATTTGAATATTACGAGAAAGAGCATTGACCAAATTTACTTTTTCTAAATTTACTGTTCTATTTTTAACTCTTCTTATAAGAGAATTTATATGTCCATCTTTGTCCATAACGGAAATCATAATTCCAGTAGGAGTTACGAAACTTTCAGCGTCATAAACGTTAAAATTTGAACATATTCTTGACATAGTTTCCTCAACTCTGTATGTTTCTCCTCCATTTTCTAGTATTATTCTTCCAGCTTCGGAGGCAACATAAATAACTTTGTTTATATCCATAACATACCTCTACATAAATAAAATAAAATAAATATGAAATAAATTGGAAAATTAATATAATTTATATTTAACCTCTAGTATTATATCACAGAAATTCAGTGCATACCTACAAATAATTAAATTTTCTGAAGGGATGTTGATAAAAAATATTCTGAAAATTATAATGTATATATAGATATAAATTATTAATAAAGTTTAAGGGGTGGGAAAAATGAATTTTAATAATGTAAAAGCGACTGATACTGAGGTTTATAGCATAATTGAAGAAGAGATAGCTAGACAACAGCACAATATAGAGCTTATAGCATCAGAAAACTTTACTAGCAAGGCAGTTATGGAAGCAATGGGGTCTCCAATGACTAATAAATATGCAGAAGGATATCCTGGGAAAAGATATTATGGTGGTTGTGAAGTAGTAGATAAAGTAGAGGATTTAGCTAGAGATAGGATGAAAGAATTATTTAATGCTGAATATGCTAATGTTCAACCGCACTCAGGATCACAGGCAAATATGGCTGTATATTTCACAGTATTAAAACCAGGAGATACTGTACTTGGAATGAATTTAAGCCATGGAGGACATTTAACTCACGGAAGTCCTGTTAATTTTTCAGGGAAATTATTTAATTTTGTATCCTATGGAGTTACAAAAGATACAGAAACTATAGATTATGAAGAAGTTAGAAGACTTGCTTTAAAACATAAACCAAAATTAATTGTGGCTGGTGCGAGCGCTTACCCTAGAATAATTGATTTTAAAAAATTTAGAGAAATTGCTGATGAAGTAGGGGCATATTTGATGGTTGATATGGCTCATATAGCTGGTCTTGTTGCTGCTGGATATCATCCTTCACCAGTTCCATATGCAGACTTTGTTACGACAACTACTCATAAAACTTTGAGAGGACCAAGAGGTGGAGCTATATTATGTAAAGAGAAATATGGAAAGGACTTAGATAAAGCTATATTTCCAGGAATGCAGGGAGGACCTCTTATGCATGTAATTGCTGCAAAAGCTGTTTGTTTTAAAGAAGCTTTAGAGCCTGAATTCAAATCATACATGGAAAGAGTTTTAAAGAACACCAAAGTTTTAGGTGAAGAGCTTACAAAGTATGGATTTAGAATGGTATCTGGAGGAACAGACAATCACTTGCTTTTAGTAGATTTAACAAATAAAGATATATCAGGAAAAGATGCAGAAAAGCTTCTTGATAGTGTAGGAATAACAGTAAACAAAAATACAATCCCATCTGAAACTAGAAGCCCATTTGTAACTTCTGGTATTAGAATAGGAACAGCAGCAGCAACTACAAGAGGATTTAATGAGGATGATTTTAGAGAAGTTGCAAGATTTATAAACTATGTAATAGAACACAAAGATGAAGATTTATCAAAGATAAGACAAGAAGTTATTGCTCTTTGTGATAAATATCCATTATATTAAAAAGATAAAAGCTACGTAGTGAAAAGTTAAGAGTTCAGCATATTCAAATATGTTGAACTCTTTTTGATTCCTTTAAAATAGTAATTATTTCCAGGGAAATGTATAAAGTTTCTAAAATATATTAAGTCATCAATAATTAGAACAAGCATTTTAAATTGTTTTTCCATGAAAAGCATATTAGAAGTTGAAAGTTTTTCATGGAAAAACAAGTAGATATCTACAAATGCTAAATGCTACGTTTGTCTATAAATTCTGGCTTAAGCTTAGAGTATACTATCTTCTGTTCACTATATAGACCGTAGTAACCTGAAAGCATGTAGCTTACCGCAGAAGCTACCATAAAGAATAATGCACCATGAGCACCAAATATCTCTATACCAAGAATAAATGCAGTTATGGGACAATTAGTAACACCACAGAATAAAGCAATTAGGCCTATTGCAGCTCCAAATGAAGGATTAAGACCTATTAAGCCGCTTACTACATTTCCTAAAGTTGCACCAACGAAAAATGCTGGTACTATTTCTCCACCTTTAAAACCAGCACCTAATGTTAAAGCTGTAAAAATTATTTTTAAAAGCCACGCCCAAGTGGAAGCATCTCCATTTATGGCATTTTCGATTATGTCCATACCTGCACCAAGATAATCGTTAGAGTCAACAATAAGAGTAAGTACAATCACTATAAATCCACCTGCAACTATTCTTAAATAAGGATTTTTTATATATTTTTTATAAGATTTATTACATACATGCATTGCGTGACAAAATAATATGCTTACCAAAGCACATATACTTGCTAGAAAGATTACTTTTATAACAGGTAGAATATCTAAAACTGGAATACCTGTTATCTTGAAAAAAGGTGCAGAAACCTTGAAAAATCCAGATATAGAATATCCTATTATAGAGGCCAAAGCACATGGAACAAGGGCTGAGTAATGCATGACGCCAATACTTATAACTTCTATAGAAAATAAAGCTGCTGTAAGTGGAGTTCTAAATAAAGCTGAAAAGCCAGCACTCATTCCACACATTATAACAAGATTTAAATCTTTGTCATCAAGTTTTAGCTTTTGTCCTATACCACAGGCTATACTTCCTCCAAGTTGAAGGGCAGCACCTTCTCTGCCAGAAGAACCACCAAAAAGGTGAGTTAATGTGGTTGCCACAAATATTAATGGTGCGGTTTTTATTGATGGTTTTTCGTCAGAACGTACGGAAAGGAACAATAGATTTGTTCCTTTATCATCTAGCATATTGCTTATGCTATAAAAAAATACTATTAAAATACCGCCAACAGGAAGAAACCAAAAAATCCAAGGATTATCCATTCTTACTTTAGTTGCAATTTCAATACTGTAATGAAATAGGGTTCCAAAAATCCCAACTATTAAACCGATTATAATCGAAAAAAATACCCATTTAAAAAATATTTTAATGCTGTGAATGATATTTCGTAAATGATCTAAGTCAAAAGACATGAGTTTATTGTCCTCCTTTATAATAAAAAAATGATATGCATAATGTAGTACACCTTACTATATTATATCATGTTTACAGAATACTGCATCCCATTGTTAGAAAAAATATTCATAAAAAATTCAAAAATAAATATGAGTATAAGAAAATATCAGCAAGTTTATGCCTTATGTTATAATGAATAGTGATAATAGTTATTTAATTTGAAAATTTTTTACTTATCATTTTGAGTGTGGAGGAAAAGTAATGAACAAAAATAATATAAGAACTTTTGCCTTATGGGCGAGAAGAAAACTTATATATGATATAAAGAATCAATTAGAGATTCTTGGGATTTTTAAGGACAGCATATTAAAAGAATATAATCATAAAATACCTAAAAGTTATAGAGATGAGCTTGCAAAGGAAGTGATGAAGAGGGGATTTGAGGAAGTTGTAGAAGAGGCTGCATATGTATGGTTCATAAGGATAATAGCTTTTAGATATATGGAGATAAATCACTTTATTACGGATACAAGCAAATGCTTTTTTGATTCGGAAGAATCTTTTAATATTTCTCATATAGAGTTTATATCTGAAATATCAATGGAATTAAACTTAAACAATGATGAGAAATTGAATTTAAAAAAGAATTTTAGTAATGATTTAGAGAACTTATACAAAACAATACTTATTTTAAGGTGTAGGAAGTTTGCAAATATACTTCCTGATATTTTTTATAATAAAAATAGATATATGGAGCTTCTTATTCCAGATAAAATCTTTGATGAAGAATCAATTTTGAAAAGACTAATTACAGATATAGATGAAAAAGATTTTAAGCGAGGAGTAGAGATAATTGGATGGCTCTATCAATATTATATGTCAGATAAAAAAGACGATGTATTTAATGGACTAAAAGAAAACATAAAGATAACAAAAGAAAATATACCAGCAGCTACTCAATTGTTCACGCCTAAATGGATTGTTCAGTATATGGTTGAGAACTCACTTGTAAGAGTTGTAAAAGGCTATGGAATAAATAGAATTAATATCTCTGAACTTAAAGAAGAATGTAGTTATTATTTAGATGATTATAAAGAAGAAAGTGAAATTTTAGGTGACACAAAATCTATAAGGCACCGTACAGAAGTAGGTAATATTGAAAATATAAAAATAATAGATCCTTGCATGGGATCTGGGCATATATTAGTTTATGCTTTTGATTTTCTATATGAAATTTATAAGAAAGCAGGATATGAGGGAAAAAAAATACCGAGACTTATATTAGAAAATAACTTGTATGGATTAGATATAGATTATAGAGCTGTGCAGCTTGGAACATTTGCTCTTTTCATGAAATGCAGAGAATACAATGATGATTTTTTCACGGAAGTTGAATATGAATATGTAAATATTAATATGTGCACTATAGAAGAAAGTAATGATATATCTAAAGAGGAAGTTAATTACTTTGTGAATGCTTATATAGAAAGTAAAAATTATAGTGATGAAGTCAAAAATGAAAAGTTTAGAAAAGATATTGAGTATTTAGTTGAAATTTTTAAAGATGCCAAGGAATATGGCTCAATTTTAGATGTTAAAAATTTGAACTTTGTGACCTTAAAAGAAAGCATTAACACTATGAAAAATAAAATCATACCTTCATTTCAACTATCTAAGCATATACTGTTTGAAAAGATTCTAAAGCTTATTAATCAAGGAGAGATTTTAAGTGGAAAATATGATGCTGTAATAACAAATCCTCCATATATGGGGATAAGAGGGCTTAATGATAAGCTTTCATCATATCTTTGCGAAAATTATCCTGTTTCAAAGTATGATATGTTTTCTGTTTATATGGAAGTTTGTCAGAGACTTGCTAAAGAAAATAGCTTTTATTCCATGATAACTCCTCATTCATGGATGTTTTTAAGTAGCTTTACAGCTCTTAGAGAAAAGCTTATAAAGGAAGGAAACTTTATAAATATGATACATCTTGGTGCTAGAGCTTTTGAAGAAAATGTGGGAACCATCGTACAGAATGTAGCTTTTATATTTAGAAATGGAAATGTTTCATCATATAAAACTAAAATAATAGATTTAACAAAAGAAGAAAATAGCAGGGAAAAAGAAAAGAAGCTTATTTCTATAAAAAAAGATAAAACTAGTAGTAATGTTTATATTGGTGACCTTAAAATTCTAATGGAAACTCAGACAAAATCTATAGCTTATTGGATAAGCGATAATGTAATAAAGCTTTTTAGTGAACTTCCTCCATTAAGCAGTATAACAAAACCAAGACAAGGGATTGCTACTTCAGATAATAAACGATTTTTAAAAAACTGGTTTGAAGTTGAAAGAGATAAAATTAAATTTGATGCATTAAGTAAAGAAGATGCTATGATTTCAGAAAAAAAGTGGTTTCCTTACAATAAGGGCGGAGACTATAGAAAATGGTACGGAAATAACGAGTATGTCATAAATTGGGAAAAGGATGGGAAAGAAGTTAAAGAGTATGCATCAAAGCTATACAAATCCTATAGTAGAACTATTAAAAATGAAGATTTTTTCTTTAGAAAATGTCTTACATATACATTTATATCAGAAGATATGGGAGTGAGATACTGTCCCAATGGATTTATATTTGATGTGGCAGGTTCATCGGTATTTTTTGAAGATAATGAAAAGATAAATGTAATATTAGGATTTTTATGCAGCAAAGTTGCAAAGATGTTTTTAGATACAATGAACCCAACTTACAACATACAGGTTGGCGATTTAAAAAACATACCTATAAAAGAAGAAATGTATACATGTATAGATATAAAAGAAAAAATAGATAATCTGGTTAGAGAAAATATAGAAATTTCCAAAAGAGAATGGGATTCTTTCGAGATTTCATGGGACTTCCATTCTCATCCTCTTGCAAAGAGAGGTATGAAATTGTCAGAGGCATTTAAAATATGGGAAGAAAAAATGAAAATAGATTTTAATAAGATTAAGAGAAATGAGGAAATGCTGAACAAGATTTTTATAGAGTTATATGGACTTCAAGATGAACTTTCAGAATCTATGAATGATGAGGATATAACTTTTAGAAAAGCTGATGTTAAAAGGGAAGTAAAATCTTTAATATCATATATTATAGGATGTATATTTGGAAGATATGATGCTGAGGCGGTAAATAATTATAGAATTAAAAGTGGAGAAGTTGAAGAGCAAGGTACAAAATCTAAATGGTTTGCTAAAAATAATATCATTCCAATTACTGAGGATGAATATTTTGAAGATGATATAGTTTATATATTTGTAGAATTTATTAAGGAATTTTATGGAGAAGAAAATTTAGAGGAGAACCTTGAGTTTATAGCATCTTCATTAAAAAAGAAAGAGGGAGAGACGTCTAGGCAAGTTATAAGAAGGTATTTTATTAAAGAGTTTTATAAAGATCATGTGAAAACTTATGAAAAAAAGCCTATTTATTGGATGTTTGATTCTGGCAAAAATGATGGGTTTAAAGCTCTTATATATATGCATAGATATGAACCGGATATGATTTCTAAAATTAGAGAAAATTATCTTAAGCTATTAATAAAAAAATACGAAGAAGAAGCTGAGAGGCTTTCTCTTATGATAAATTCAGAAGTTATAAATAAAAAACATAGAAGTTTTGCTAAAAAGAAAACTTATAGGATTTATAATCAAATAGAAGAGCTAAAAAAATACAATAATATAGCAGCCTATGTTGATGGCAAAAAGATAATTATAAATTTAGATGATGGAATTAGGCATAATTACGAAAAGTTTCAAGGAATAAATATGGTTGATTCTAAAGGACAAGAAGTTAAGATGAACTTGCTTTGTAAAATTTGATATTTGGAATATGTAGTGATAAAGTTATAAAGTAGAATTAACAGGGGGAAAGGGATGGCAGTATGACTAATGACATAATTACTAAAGAAATTTTAGAAAAAGATTATGATGAGGAAATAAAAGACAATATATTAACTTATAGCGGTGTAAGTTTCTATCCATTAAATCCAAATAAAGATGATATAAAAATAGATGATATAGCACATGCATTATCACTTATGACTAGAGCAAATGGACATTTTAAACATTTCTATTCAGTTGGGCAACACTCTATTAATTGTTATAAAGAGGCAAAGAATAGAAATTATTCTTACAGAGTTCAAATGGGATGTTTACTTCATGATGCCAGTGAAGCTTATCTTGCTGATATAACTAGACCAGTTAAAAAGAATATGAGTAAATATTTTGTTTGGGAAGACAGACTTCAAAAGGCTATTTTTGAGAAGATAGGACTAAATGAACTTACGGATGAAGAGAAAGTTAAAGTGAAATCCATAGATGACTCTATGCTTTATTATGAATTTGTTGATCTTATGGGAACTAAACTTTTTAGTGAAGAGCCTTTTATAAGCATGGATCATAACTTTGAATTTGAAGGTTTTGACAAAGTAGAGGATGAATTTAAATTTATATATAATGAGTTGAAAGGCAAAATTTTAGATTAGGAGCGAAATTTATTGGTGCAGATTTAAGAGATACAGACCTTAGGGGAGCTGATCTTGAATATAGCATATTTCTTACACAGCAGCAGGTGAATAGTGCAAAGGGTAATGCTTCAACAAAACTTCCTAGGGAATTAGTTATACCGAGTTATTGGGATGTGCATTATAGGTTTTTATGTACAAATTATCTTTTATACTCAAGTTTCATTAATAATTGTTTGTGAGATTTTAATAAAACAATTTAACTTAAAAAATTTTAAGGCCGGCATTTAAAATTAAGTGCTGGCCTTAAAGTATTTTATAATTATTATGTAAATATAATTTTATAAGTCATATGATATTTTTATTACTTTAGCTGCAACTTGTACTCTTTCGGAGATAAGCCAGTGACTTTTTTAAACATCTGACTAAAATAAGATGAAGTTGAAAAGCCAACTATAGATGAAATATCTCTTATTGAATAATTAGTAGTTTTTAAAAGATTTTTAGCTTCAGATATTCTTTTGTTTATTACATAATTTATAGGAGAAACTCCTATTTGTTTAGTAAAACTATGAACCACATAATATTTATTTACATGAGATATAGAAGCAAGCTTATCTAATGTTATGTTTTCAGAGTAATGTGAATCTAGATAGTTCTTTATTTTCATGCATTCTAAATTAAGATGTTCTTTTGAATTTTCTTTTAGGTCAACATCCTCAGATTCTCCTCTAGATATAAAAACAATAATAAGAGTAATAAGACTTTTGCACACAAGTTCATAATTTAAAGGCTTATTTTCAATTTCGCTAATTAAAAGTGGATCTATAAGATTTAAGTATATGCCTAAATTATCTGGATGAATAACTTTGTATAAGTCATTTTTATTATCATCCTCACTATTTACAAGTGTAGGAGAATCATGATGAACCAGTGAAAGATTATCTATGCCAAGAACTATATATTCTAAAGGATCTTTGCCTGTATTTGATTTTTCTGTATGAAGACAGTTTGGATTAATTATGATAAGGTCACCCTTAGAAACGTTTACAGTATTGTCGTCTAAATGAAAATTTCCAGAACCATTAGTTATAAAAAATATTTCTGTAAAAGGATGAAAGTGAGCAGTACTATGCCAGTCGTTTTCAAATTTTGATTTGGATATGTAAAGAAGTTCAAAGTCCACATTAAAATTAGCATTCTCCTCTACATCATATCTTGTTATTCCCATTTTGTAATCTCATACCTCCTCTAACAAAATAATACAAGTTTCTCTTATAGTTTATCATATTATTGCCTATTAGTATATTGCTTTTTATGACAATAATACTATAAATATTAGCAAGAAAGTTATTGTGTAAAAGATTACATTGATTGTAAAATATAAATAGACAGAAAAGGATGAGAACTAAATAAAGGAGAGAGTGGTAATGAAAAGAAAAGTATCATCAAAAAAACTTTTTATTGGATGTTCTATAATTCCTGCAATAATACTATTTGTTGTATTTATGGTTATTCCAACAATCAATGTCTTCTGGATGTCCTTATTTAAGTGGGGAGGACTTACAAGCAAAAAAACCTTTGTAGGCTTTGATAATTTTAAGATACTTTTGGAGGATCAAAATTTTCTATCATCTTTCAAAAATACTTTGCTTATCTTAGTTGTAGTAACCTTAATTACATTGGTACTAGCTATAATAATTGCAGCTGTATTGTCTAGGGAAAATGTTAAATTTAAGAACTTCTTCAGAGTAATTTTTTATCTGCCTAACATACTTTCAGTTGTTGTTATATCAGCTATTTTTTCAGCTATATTAGATCCTAACGAAGGAATTATAAATGCCACTTTAGATTTTCTGAGTTTAGAATCATTAAAAAGAATGTGGCTAGGAGATCATGAAGTTGTTATATGGTGCATAATTTTTGCAATGATTTGGCAGGCAGTAGGATATTATATGGTAATGTATATGTCAAGTATGTGCAGTATACCAGAAAGTCTTTATGAAGCAGCAGAACTTGAAGGTGCTTCTAAGATAACACAGTTCTTTAAGATAACATTACCTTTAATATGGAATGTAATAAGGACAACCTTAACATTCTTTATTATAAGTACTATAAATTTAAGTTTCTTATTTGTAAAAGTAATGACTGGCGGAGGTCCAGATGGAGCATCTGAGGTTTTCCTAAGCTATATGTACAAGCAAGCTTACTCTAATTCAGCTTATGGATATGGAATGGCAATAGGCGTAGTAATCTTCTTATTCTCTTTTGGACTATCCTTTGTAATAAACAAAGCAACTAAGAGAGATGTAATAGAGTTTTAAGGGGGGATAAGATATGAAGAAAAAACTAAAAGATGTATCGGGGAAAAAGCTCTACAAATTTTTTATATATTTTTGTTTGATACTATTTGCCTTAAGCATAATAGTACCACTAGGATGGTCAATCCTTGCATCTTTTAAACATAAATCTGAATTCTATGGAAATCCATGGGCACTGCCTGAAGGTTTCTATTTTGAAAATTTTAAAAAGGCATTTGTGGAAGCTCACATGGGAGAGTACTTCTTAAATTCAATCATAATAACTGGACTAGCTTTGGCAATACTTTTAGTTGTATCGATTCCTGCTGCATATACTCTATCCAGATTTGAGTTCAAAAGCAAAAAAGTTATAAACACTTTATTTACTGCAGGATTATTTATAAACGTTAATTATATAGTAGTTCCTATATTTTTATTAGTTGTAGGTGGAGAAAAGATTGTAAGGCAGATTTTTTCACTGCCAGCCAGTATGACATTATTTTTAGATAGCAGAATAGTAATTGCTATAATTTATGCGGCAACAGCTCTTCCTTTCACAATTTATTTACTATCAAGTTATCTAAAATCCATACCAAAAGCATATGAAGAAGCTGCTTATATTGATGGATGTGGATACTTTAAAACGCTTATAAAAATAATAATTCCAATGGCTAAACCAAGCATAATAACAGTGATATTATTTAACTTTTTAGCCTTTTGGAATGAATATATAATAGCACTTACCCTTCTTCCAAATGGCTCAAAAACTTTGCCACTTGGACTTATAAATCTTATGCAGGTACAAAAAACTGCTACTGACTATGGAGCAATGTATGCAGGGCTTGTAATTGTAATGATACCAACAATAATACTCTACATTTTAGTTCAAAAGAAATTAACTGAAGGTATGACAATAGGGGGAATAAAGGAATGATAAAAGAAAATAACGCAAAAAAAGGAAGAGTAACTATCCCTACAGATAATGATTTCATAAAAGAAACGATAGAAATAGTTGAAAAGTGGGGAGCAGACGCAATACGTGATTGCGACGGGTTTAAGCTGCCTAAAGAAATAAGTGGTCTTGCAGAAAAAATTTACTCAACATATTTTGTAGCACGTGGAGACAATGAATGGGCTAAGGCTCATATGGACGAATTACAACAAACTTATCTTATGACAAAGCATAAAGTAGCTCATGAAGATATTTTAAAGATAAATATAATGGAAGATTATTTTAAAGAAGAAATAAAACCAGATACTATTCATGATATAAAGGAATTTTGGGAAGTAATAGATAGAACTACTGGAGAAGTGGTTGATGCTAAAAATTGGGAGTATCAAGAGGAAAATGAGCAGGTTATAATAAAAAATGTAGCTAAATGGCATGAATACACTGTTTCATTTTTAGCTTACTGCATATGGGATTCAACACAAATGTACAATCACATAACAAATAACTGGGGAGATAAGCCTCACGAAATGCCTTTTGATATAAGAAATCCAAAGACTAATGCTCATATTTTTGAAGCTATGCACAGATGGCTTGATGAGCACCCAGAAACTAATGTAGTTAGATTCACAACTTTCTTTTATCATTTTACTTTAGTATTTAATAATCTTGCAAAAGAAAAGTATGTTGATTGGTTTGGATATAGTTCAAGCGTAAGTGCAGAAGCTCTAAAAGCCTTTGAAAAGAAAAAGGGATATAAGCTTAGAGCAGAAGACATAATAGATCAAGGATATTACAATAGCTCTTTTAGAGTTCCAAGTAAAAAATATTTGGATTACATGGATTTCCAGCAACAGTTTGTAGCTGAAAATGTTAAAAAATTAGTTGATATAGTTCATGAAAAAGGAAGAGAAGCTATGATGTTCCTTGGTGATAACTGGATTGGAACTGAGCCTTATGGAAAGTATTTTGAAAATATAGGTCTTGATGCAGTTGTAGGATCCGTAGGTGGCGGTGCTACTTTGAGAATGATTTCAGAAATACCAGGAGTCAAATATACTGAAGGGAGATTTCTTCCATACTTTTTCCCAGATACATTTTATGAAGGAAATGATCCCACTATAGAGGCAAGAGAAAACTGGTTAACCGCACGTAGAGCTATAATGAGAAAACCAGTTGACAGAATAGGATATGGTGGATATTTATCATTAGCGTATAAATTCCCTAAATTTGTTGAGTATATTAGCAATGTATGCGAGGAATTTAGAGAAATTTATGATAATATAGATGGTAAGAAACCGTATTGTGGTTTAAAAGTAGCTATATTAAATTCTTGGGGTAAACTTAGAAGCTGGCAGACTCACATGGTTGCACATGCTCTATGGTATAAGCAAATTTATTCTTATCTTGGAATATTAGAATCATTAAGCGGAATGAGTGTAGATGTAAGTTTTATAAGCTTTGATGATATTAGAAGCAGCAACGTTTTAGATGACATAGATGTAGTTATTAATGCAGGAGATGCGGGAACTTCATTTAGCGGAGGACGTGAATGGCTTGATGAAAAGGTTATAACTAAAATAAGAGAATGGATTTATAATGGCGGAGGCTTTGTAGGAGTAGGAGAACCAACTGCAGAATTAAATGAAGGCCATTACTTCCAGCTAGCAGATGCTTTAGGTGTAGATAAAGAACTTGGATTCTCATTGAGCTCGGATAAATACTTTACAAAAGAATTAGAGCATCACTTTATAACTGAAGATGTTACTGATCCTTTAGATTTTGGCGAAGGAAAGCAGAATGTATATGCTTTAAGCAAAAACACAGAGATAATATCTTATGTTGGTGGGGACCTTCTTATGAGTGCTAATAGCTATGGTAAAGGCAGATGCGTATATATAGCAGGACTTCCATATTCAATTCAAAACAGCCGTATACTTATGAGAAGTTTATACTATGCTGCTAACAAAGAAAATGACTTAAAGAAGTGGTATGCTGATAATATCAATTGTGAAGTATCTGCTTATTTAGAAAGCAAGAAATATGCTATTATAAATAACTCAAATGAAGAGCAGGAAACTACAGTTTATGATGGATGTGGAAATATTCAAAAGATAATACTTAAACCTTGTGAGATAAAATGGCTTGATATTATTTAACCTTTTAAGGGGGAAGAGATATGGCAAAGAAGATAATCTATGCAGTTATATTCATAATGTCATTAATCATGGTTACAAAAGGAAAGCTTATAGATGGATATACTGGACTTTTTATAATGCTCCTTGGTTTAGCATTAATATTGTTTGAACTATACTTATACAATAAAAAGTATCAATAGCAATATGTGGATAAAACCAAGCAATATAATTATAGTAATAACGTTTTCACAGCAATATAATAAAAATATAACCAATAGTAAAAAGAACCATATTTAAAGGGGGAAATTTATATGAAAAAGAAAAGTATTGCTCTTTTACTAAGTGCCTTAATGACTGTATCAGTTTTTGCAGGCTGTGGTGAAAAGGCAGATAAAGATGCAGCAGCAGATAAAAAAGTTCTTAAGATTGCAGCATTTGAGGGAGGATATGGAAAAGTTTATTGGGAAAAGTTAAAAGAAAACTTTGAAAAGTCTCATGAAGGTGTAACTGTAGAGCTTACAGTAGCTTCTAACTTAGAAGAAACTATACGACCTCAGATTCAAGCAGGTAATGTGCCAGATTTAATCTATTTAGCAACTGGAAGACCAGATGCGCTAACTGAAACTTTTATAAAAGAACAGTCTTTAACTGACATATCAGCTTTATTAGATATGACAGTGCCAGGAGAAAGTGTAAAAGTTAAGGACAAGCTATTACCAGGCTTTGTAGGAAACTCAGTAACAAGCCCATATGGAGATGGAAAAACATATTTAGCACCATTATTCTACGGACCAACAGGGCTATTCTACAACAAAGCATTATTTAAAGAAAAAGGATATGAAGTTCCAAAGACTTGGGATGAAATGTTCGCATTAGGAGATAAAGCAAAGAAAGATGGAATTTCATTATTCTCATATGCAACAGCAGGATATTTCGACTGTGCACTTCCACCTATCATAGCAAGTGAAGGCGGACAAGATGCTGTAAAAGCACTATATAGTTATGGTGAAGGTTTCTGGAATACAGAAGCAGCTAAAAAGGGATTAGAAACAATTGCAAAGATGAAGGATTATTTAGAGCCATCAGTAGTTGCAAATGCAAATAATCAGAACTTTAAGAAGAATCAACAATTAGTTTTAGATAACAAAGCTTTATTTATACCAAATGGTAGTTGGTTACCAGGCGAAATGAAAGATGCTCCAAGAGCAGACGGTTTTGAGTGGGGATTCATGGCTTACCCAGCAACTAAGGATGGTGGAAAGCAATACTCCGTTAACTTTATAGAACAAATGTATGTACCAAAAGACGCTAAGAATGCTGATTTAGCAATGGAATTTATGGCTTATATGTATAGCGATGAAGCTGTTAAGATAATAGCTGAAAATGCTAAGGGTGTTGTACCAGTTAAGGGTGCTATAGATTTAGCAAAATCTTATTTAGATCCAACACAAGTTGAATTATTCCAAGTATATGACAAGGGAGCACTACCAGTTATAGAGAACTTTGTAGCAACAACACCAGTAGAAGGATTAAACTACTCAGATGTATATGTTGGAACAATAGACTCAATAATGACAGGAAAGAAGACAGTTTCAGATTGGCAAAAATCTCTTGTTGAAGCTAGTGACAAGCTTAGATCAGCAATAATTAAGTAATTTAACAGATATGGGGGTGTTTATAAAATGGACATCCCCATAATTATAAAGATATTTGAATTTCATGTGAAAGGTAGAGTGTATAGATATGGCAAGTTTATCATTAAAAAATATAGAAAAGATTTATGACAATGGATTTAAAGCAGTCCAAAATTTCAACTTAGAAATAGCGGATAAGGAATTTATAGTTTTTGTTGGACCTTCAGGTTGTGGTAAATCAACAACATTAAGAATGATAGCAGGCTTAGAAGATATAACTAAAGGAGAATTATATATAGGTGATACGCTTGTTAATGATGTTGAGCCAAAGGATAGAGATATTGCCATGGTGTTTCAAAACTATGCATTATACCCACATATGACTGTTTATGACAATATGGCTTTTGGACTTCAAATAAGGAAGGTAGACAAAAAAGACATAGATCAAAAGGTAAAGGCAGCGGCAAAAATATTAGATATAGAGCATTTATTAGAGAGAAAACCAAAAGCATTATCTGGAGGACAAAGACAGAGGGTAGCTATGGGAAGAGCTATAGTTAGAAATCCTAAAGTATTCTTAATGGATGAACCTTTATCAAATCTTGATGCAAAACTAAGAGTTCAAATGAGAACTGAGATATCAAAACTTTCAAAGAAACTCGATAGTACATTCATATATGTAACCCATGACCAGACAGAAGCTATGACTTTAGGAACTAGAATTGTTGTTATGAAAGATGGAGTGGTTCAGCAGGTTGCAACTCCAAAAGAAATTTATAATCATCCAGCAAATCAATTTGTAGCTGGATTTATAGGAAGTCCACAAATGAATTTTATGTATGGAAAGATAATTGAAAGAGATGGCAATGTTTACCTTGAGACATTAGGAAAAGAAATAGAAATGTCATCTGAAAGAACAGGACTTTTAAAAGCCTCAAATAATATAGGCAAAAATGTACTAGTAGGAATAAGACCTGAAAATATAGTTTGCGTAAATGATGATTTTAAGGGAGAAAGTCCAGTATTTAAAGCACAGGTAGAAGTCTCTGAAAATTTAGGAGCTGAAGTATTTCTTTATACAAAGATAATGGATAGAAATATAACTATAAAGAGACCTGAAGAAGATGGATTAGAAAATAAGGAAAGCGTATCTTTCGTTATGAATATAGAAAAATTACATGTATTTAATGAAGAGGATCAAGTAACAATCTTTTAAGGAGGGATGTTATGTATTACTTAGGTGTTGATGGTGGAGGAACAAAAACTAGATATATTTTGATTGATGAAAATTTTAATACAAAAGTAGATATAGAAAGAGGAACCATTCATATACACCAGATTGGCATAGAAGGACTTAAAAGAGAAATTACCACTGCAGTTCATGATATATGTGACAGAGCAAAAATTTCCTTGAGTGAAATAGAAAATATTTTTCTTGCTATTCCTGGATATGGTGAAAGCGAAAATGATAAGAAGATTATAGATGATGCTCTTAAAGAAATACTAAAAGGAGTTAATTATAGAGCAGATAATGACTGCGTTGCTGGATGGGCGGCAGGTACAGGCTGCAAAGAAGGCATAAATATAGTTGCAGGCACAGGAAGTATAGCTTTCGGGAAAAATAGATTTGGAAAGACTGCAAGATGTGGTGGCTGGGGATATTCAATAGGTGATGATGGAGGAGCTTATTGGATTGCTATAAAGCTTTTAAATGAATATACTAAAGAGAAAGATGGAAGAAAACCAAGAACTAAACTTGTAGATATAGTAGATAACGAATATGGAATCGATAAATATTTTGGAATAGTTGATATGGTTTATAATAAATATAATCTTTCTAGAACTGACATAGCATCTGTTGCTAAAACCACATATTTAGGAGCTTTAGAAGGAGTAGAAGAATGCATAAAAATATATGAGGAAGCAGCCGGAGAGTTATTCAGGCATATAAAATCTTTATCTCAGGAATTAGACTTTAAGGATGATTTTATAGTGTCCTATACAGGAAGTGTATTTAAAGCTGGAGATTTTATATTGGAGCCAATGAGAAAGCTTATAGAAAAGGAAAACATTAATTGTATTTTATCACCACCAAAACTTGAACCATGGAATGGAGCAGCGTTAATGGCGTATGTAGAGTCAGGGAAGGAAATTCCGAAACAAGTTACATTTAATAAATGAATATAAATGTTTTAAGTAAGAAAGAATCCTCTATGAATTTGTTATAATATCATAGGGGATTTATTCAAAAGATAAATAATGAATAGAAAATGTTTGAATTACTTTGATTTTACTGTATAATTAAACAAAGCACTATATACACAACATATAATAAAATTAAAAAATATATGTATAATATAAATAAATATTACAAAAAGTATGTAGTGAAAATATGCTTAGGGTGGGTGATGTTATGCAATGTTTGACTTCCATGGAGGAACTAGACAAAGAGGTCCTAGAAAACCCCATGTTACTGGTATACAGTAGTGGAGGAATGTGCAGCGTATGTACTGTGCTGAAAGGCAAGGTTAAGATTATGATGCATAAATATCCTAAGATGAAAGCAGTTGAGATTGATGGAGATGAACATCCAGAAATCACTTCTCAACTAAGTATATTCACTTTGCCAGCAATAGCTATATACATAAATGGCAAAGAGGTGTTAAGAGAAGCTAGAAATATTAGCTTAGAACTCTTAGATGAAAAGATATCAAGGCTATATGACTTGCTATATAATTAATATTATGATTCCATTTCAGATGCTGGATTTATGTAGCACCTTGATTAAAAAAGTAGTCTGCACTTTTAAAGTACAGACTACTTTTTTAAGGATAAAATTCCTTTAAAATCAATTTCAAGAGCTTTATTCACTGTTTTAACTTTTGTTACTTGTAGTTGATTTAAAGCAGGAAAAGATAAGATTATATCACCGCTGTCTTTATTAAATTGAAAAAATAAATTATCTTCTAGATTTTCAAATAAAACTTCTTTAGGAATGTTAAAAAATCCTATTTTCCCTTCTTCATAGTGAAAAATACCTTTTTCACCTTTATTGTAAGCAGTAAATGAGAGTTTTCCTCCTATAGGAAGATTATGATACTTTCCATTAAGATATATTGTTATATGATCATCTGATATTTTAACTGAAATACCATTTAGATATTCTTTAGCTTCAGGAAGCTCATTAATAGTGGTTATAAAAATATCTGTAAGTTCTTCTTCTGTAAATTTTGTTCGAGACTCTACAGATATTTCACTAAGCGAAAATTTAAAGTCCTTTGGAATAAACTTTAAAGCTATATCTGAAGTTGATAAGTTGATTTTAGAATTTATGGATTTTGTTTCAGTTTTAGGATAAAAATAATTATAGTAACAAAACATTAATATAGATGATAATATTACAATAACGGAAAGTAATATTATAAAAAATTTTTTGATTTTATTATTATTTTTCATATATTTGTCTCCTTTATATAAATTATGATATAGTAAGTATAAATTTTCAAGTATGTACTAAAGAAACATAATATTTTTTTAAAGTAGAAATGGAGGAAATTGATTATGAAAAAAATAGCTGCATTTTTTGATATTGATGGAACTATATATAGGGAGGGACTTATAACTGAGGTTTTCAAAAAAATAATAAAATATGAATTAGTTGATGAAAATAAATGGTACAGAGACGTTCGTCCGTCTTTTATAAAATGGGACAAAAGACAAGGAGATTATGACGACTATCTTTTGAAAATGGTTGATATATACAAAGAAGCTATAAGCGGAATAAATAAATATCATATAGACTATATTGCAAAGAAGGTAATAGAACAAAAAGGAGATAGGGTTTATACATTTACAAGAGAAAGAATAAAGTGGCATAAAGAGCAGGGACATGTGGTTATAGCCATATCAGGATCACCTATAGAACTTGTAAGAGAAATGAGCAAAAAGTACAATATGGATGATTTTAGAGGAACTATATATGGACTTAATGAAGACAACACCTATAATTCAAATATAATACCTATGTGGGATTCTGAAAGCAAACAAAAAGCTATTATTGAGATGTCACAAAAGTATAATGTAGACTTAGAAAATAGTTATGCTTATGGAGATACATCAGGAGATTTTACTATGTTCCAAAATGTTGGAATACCTTATGCTATAAATCCAACAAGAGAACTTCTTACTAGAATAATGGAAGATGATGATATAAAGAAAAAAATAAATGTTATAGTTGAGAGAAAAGATGTTACCTATAAAATGAATATAAACTGTTTGGATTTATTGTAGTAATATAACTGTCTATAAGTAGAGATTAAAAATCTATTTTTAGACAGTTATTTCTATATGTATTAATTTTTTCTGAACATAACTATTAATTTTATATGGATGATATAATCATATTATGTATAATAAAACTAAGAAAAGTTAGCATTAAAAGAGATATATGGAGGATTGAATTGTATGAGCAAGTATATAGAATTTTCCGATGTGGAAAAAATTTATAAGATGGGAGAAGTTGAAATTAAAGCTTTAAACGGGGTTGACTTTTCTATAGACAAAGGAGAATTTGTAATAGTTGCAGGAGCCAGCGGCGCAGGGAAAAGTACAATTTTAAATATTTTGGGGGGAATGGATAGTGTTAGTTCTGGAAAAGTGTTTGTAGACGGAAATGAAGTGAGTAAATTTAATTCGGTAGAACTTACTACTTATAGAAGATATGATATAGGTTTTGTATTTCAATTTTATAATTTAGTTCAAAACCTTACAGCTGTAGAAAATGTAGAATTGGCAACGGAAATTTGCAAAAATCCTTTAGATGCTGAGGAGATGCTGGAGGCAGTAGGGCTTGAACACAGAAAAGGGAATTTTCCAGCACAGCTTTCAGGTGGAGAACAACAGAGAGTTGCTATAGCCCGAGCTTTAGCAAAAAATCCAAAGCTTTTACTTTGCGATGAACCGACAGGAGCGTTAGATTACAATACAGGAAAGTCTATACTTAAGCTTCTTCAAGATATGAATAAGGAAATGGGTATGACTGTAGTAGTTATAACTCACAACCTTGCTTTGACACCTATGGGTGATAAAGTCATAAGGGTAAAAAACGGAAAAGTTCATAGCATAACCATAAATGAAAATCCAACACCAGTGGAAAGGATTGAGTGGTAGAATGAAAAGTCCATTATTTAAGAGCACTCTGAGAGAAATAAAGGGGTCTTTGGGAAGATTCTTATCTATATTTTTTATAGTAACTTTAGGAGTGTCATTTTTTGCAGGAATAAATGCTTCTGCGCCAGACATGAAAGCAACAGCAGATAGGTATTTTGATAAATATAATTTTATGGATCTTCAAATAATGTCTACATTAGGACTAGATAAAGATGATATAAAGTCTATAGAAGATTTGGATGAAGTAAAAGCAGTAATGCCAGGCTATTCTCTTGATGCTATTGCGGTAAGAAGTAGCAGCCAATCTGTCCTTAGAGTTCACAGTATTCCTATTAGCAAGTCTTTAGAGGATGACAGCTACATAAATAGACCTAGACTTATGAAGGGAAGACTTCCAGAAAAGTCAGGAGAATGTGTAGTTGAAGAAGATGCTTTTGGTAAAGAATTTATAAAGCTTGGAGATATTATAAAATTGTCTCTTGGTAATAGTGGTGATATAAAAGAAAGTTTGAACACTGATGAATACAAAGTTGTAGGAGTAGTGAACAGCCCATATTATGTAACTTATGAAAAAGGAAACAGCAAGATTGGAAGTGGAAAGGTATCTCAGTATATAATGATACCAGAAGAAGATTTTAAGCTTCCTGTATACACTGAGGCCAATGTGATTTTAAAAGGAGCTAAGGAGCTCTTCACTTATGGAGATGAATACGAAAAGCTCAGAGATGATGTTACAAAGAAGATTGAGTCCATAGGTGAAAAAAGAGCAGAGCTTAGATATGATGAAATTATAAAAGAAGCAACCAAAACCTTAGATGAAAAGAAAAAAGAATATGAAGAAGGAAAATTAAAAGCAGAATCAGAACTCAAGAATGCTTTAGATAAGATTGAAGAAGGAAATAAGAACCTAGATAAAGGTGAAAAAGAGCTAAACTTAAAGGAGCGGCAAGTAAACGAAAGTTTAGAATTAGGAAAAGAAAAAATTAAAGATGCAGAAGTGGATTTAAAAATAGGAAAAGCACAATATGAAGCTCAGCTTCAAACTTTTAATGAAAAGAAAGCAGAGGCAGAAACTCAGCTTGAAGATGCAAAAAAAGCCATTTTTCAAGGTGAGGCCTTAATAGAAAAACAAGAAAGAGAGCTTTTAGATTTAAAAGAAAAGCTTGAAGATCCTTCAATTCCTGAGATAGAAAAAGAAAGGATAAAGATTCAAATTGAGACTATAGAGAGTGCATTATCTTATGCAAAACCAGCTTTAGAAAAGGCAAAAATAGAGCTGGCATCTAAAGAAGCGGAGCTAAAAGAAGGAGAAGCTAAGCTTAATGCAGCAAAAGCATCATTAGATGCAGCAGAAAAACAGCTAAATGCAGAAAAAGCTAATCTTTTAGAAGGTGAATCTAAAAGCAAAGCTGAATTTAAAAAGGCTAGAGGAGATATTGAAAATGGTAGAATAGAATTAGCCAAAGGAAAAGAAGAATATGAAAAGAATAAAGTTTCTGTTGAAGCTACACTAAAGGATGGCAAAGATAGGATTTTAGATGCCGAAGATAAAATAAAAGGCATAGAAGAACCAAGCTGGTATGTGCTTAATAGAGATATGAATTATGGATATGTGTCTTATGAAGATGCAGCTAACAGAGTAAAGGCTATAGCTCAAGTGTTTCCAGTATTCTTTTTCTTAGTAGCAGCCCTAGTATGTCTTACAACAATGACAAGAATGGTAGATGAGCAAAGAGTTGACATAGGTACATTAAAGGCTTTAGGCTATGAAAAAAGAGATATTGCATCAAAGTATATATTATATGCAGCTCTTGCAAGTATAGGAGGAAGTATACTTGGTCTTGCTATAGGATTTATATTGTTCCCAACAGTAATTTTTGATGCTTATGGAATAATGTTTACCGTATCAGATTTGATACTTCAATTTAATGTGTTTTATGCTATAATTGCTACTTTAGCAGCAGTTTTAACAACTACTTTAGCAGCTCTAGGTGCATGCTACAAAGAATTAAAAGAAACACCTGCTCTTCTTATGATACCTAAAGCACCCAAGGTTGGTAAGAAGATACTTTTAGAAAGATGCAATTTCATTTGGAAGAGACTAAAATTTACTGAAAAAGTTACAGCAAGAAATATATTTAGATATAAGAAGAGATTCCTTATGACCGTATTAGGTATATCAGGCTGTACAGCTCTTATATTGGCTGGATTTGGTATAAAGGATTCTATACGAGCTATAATTGATATAGAGTATGGAAAAATAATAACTTATGATATGTCAGTTTCTCTAGATTCTAATATTAAAACAGAGGATGAAAATGCTTTAAGAGAGTATTTAAATGATGATGACAGAATAAAAGATAGTATGATGTATAAAACAAAAAATACAGACATAAGCTTTCACGATAAAAGCAAAGAAGCTTCACTAGTAATTCCTGAAGATGTAGAAAAGTTTAAGGAGTTTCATATTTTAAGAGTTCGTACATCACAGAAAGAAGTATCTCTAGATGAAGGCGGCATAGTTCTTGCAGAAAAGCTTGCTAAAGAGCTTGGTGTTAAGAAGGGAGATACTATAAATATAAACGATGAGAACAATAAAAGAATTTCCGTTCCTGTCACGGGTATAGTAGAAAACTATGTATCTCATTATGCATTTATGAGTAGGTCAACTTATGAAAGCCTATATGAAAGAGATTTTAAAGGCAATCAAATAGTTGCAGAGATAAAAGATACAACAAAATCTGTTGAAGATAGTATATCAAAAGAACTTCTTGAGAAAAAAGATGTTGCTGGAGTTTACTTTAACTCAGGAGTAAAAGAAACGTACAGTGATACAATAAAGAGTCTTAACTACGTGGTAATAGTTATGATACTGGCAGCAGGAGCTTTGGCATTTGTAGTTCTATACAATTTAACTAATGTAAATATAAGTGAAAGACTTAGGGAAATAGCCACTATAAAAGTTCTAGGTTTTTATGATAAGGAAGTTTCAGCTTATGTATACAAAGAAAATGTACTATTAACTATAATAGGAATATTAGTAGGTTTAATCCTTGGAGTGTTCCTTCATAGATTTATAATGGTAACTGCTGAGCCAAATGAGATAATGTTTGGGCGTACTATAGGTGTGTTTAGTTACATTTATGCTTTTGGAATAACTATGCTTTTCTCAGCACTAGTAAATTGGGCTATGTACTACAAACTTAAGGCTGTAAAAATGGTTGAATCACTTAAATCTGTAGATTAATAATAAAATAAAAATTATATTATCCCATAAGCTATAAGATGTAAAAATCATATAGCTTATGGGATATTTTTATGTATAATAAAAGAATAAGGTTATTCTAAAAGAAGTGATTATTGAAAGGCATAATTAGAATATATGGATATAAAGATTTCAAAAAAGGAAGTATTAAGATATTTAGGATATAGAAATCAAATTCTTTCTCATGATATGGAAAATTTAATAGATATAACTATTGATGAAGCTTATAAACTTGTAAAACCCAGATATGTCTATAGGTATTTTGAGATTTTATCAAAAGATATCAATTATTTAGAGCTTAAAGATACAAATGTATATATGAAGGGAAAAGATATAAGTGTCCATTTAAATGGCAGCAAGGAATGTTATCTTATGGCAGTTACATTGGGAGTTGAAATAGATAAAAAAATAAGATATTATGAACATTCTAGTCTTACTAAAGCTATGATTTTAGATGCCTGTGCTACTACTGCAGTGGAAAGTGCCTGTGATATTGTTTGCAGCATTATAAAAAATGATTTGAAAAAAGTCGGACTTACCATTACTAGAAGATACAGTCCTGGCTATGGTGATTTTGACATTAATATTCAGAGAGAAATTTTGAATCTTGTTGATGCTGAAAAATTAATAGGGCTTACAATCACTAGGAATAATATATTGATTCCTAGAAAATCTGTAACAGCTGTAGTTGGAGTAATAGATGAAAAGTTAGATTACAAAACTTTTGAAAAGTGTAAATCATGTCCTAACTACTCTAAGTGCGCTTATAGAAAGGAAAGTGATAGATGTGGATCTTAGAAGCTTTTTAAAGGATAATATTTTAATATTTGATGGAGCTATGGGAACCATGCTTCAAAATAGAGGCCTAAAGCTTGGGGAACTGCCAGAGGTTTTAAATATAGAGAATCCAGATCTCATAATAGACATACATAGAGCTTATATAAATGCTGGATGTAATATAATAACTACAAACACTTTTGGTGCTAACAGTTTAAAAATGAATGGCAGCGGATATGACACTAAATTGATTGCAGAGAGAGCTATCAAGAATGCTGAGGCAGCAAGAGAAGATAAGTTTTGTTATATAGCTTATGACATGGGGCCTTTAGGAGAACTAATAGAACCTATGGGAACTCTTAGGTTCGATGAAGCCTATAATATTTTCAAGGATCAAGTAGAAGTGGCAGCTAGAAGTGGAGTTGATTGCATTCTTATTGAAACTATGACCGATTTATATGAGGCAAAGGCAGCTATCCTTGCAGCAAAGGAAAACAGTAGTCTTCCTATATTTTGCACTATGAGTTTTGAAAAGGATGGACGTACATTTACAGGCTGTAGTCCTATTACAATGACCACGGTACTTCAAGGATTAGGAGTAGATGCTCTTGGAATAAACTGCTCTTTAGGACCAAAAGATATTTACCCTTTAATAAAAGAAGTGTTAAGATATTCTAAAGTTCCTGTTATGGTGCAGCCTAATTTAGGACTTCCAAAGTTTATAGAGGGAAATACCGAATTTGATGTCCCTATAACTGACTTCGTGGAATACGGTAAAAAGTTTATAGATGAAGGAGTCAGAATAATTGGAGGATGCTGTGGTACTACAGACATTCATATTAAAGCACTAAAAGAGTCGCTAGAGGGCATAATCTTTAGAGCCGTGAAACCTAGTATAAATAAAAGTATAGTATGCAGTGCTACTAAGAGTGTAGAGGTAAATGGAGTTAAAATCATAGGAGAAAGGATTAATCCTACTGGAAAGAAATTTTTAAAGGAATCTCTGCTTCAAGGTAAGCTGGATCATGTGCTTAAAGAAGCTATAAATCAGGTGGAAGCTGGAGCAGATATATTAGATGTAAATGTAGGCCTTCCGGGAATAGATGAAGCTTTTATTATGGAAAAGGCAGTTCGTGAGATTCAAAGTATAATAGACACTCCTCTTCAAATAGATTCAAATAAACCTAAAGTTATAGAAAGGGCTCTTAGAGCCTATAATGGAAAAGCTATAGTTAACTCTGTAAATGGTGATGAAGACTCTATGAAGGCTATTTTACCTTTAGTAAAGAAATATGGAGCAGCAGTTATAGGGCTTACCTTAGATCACAATGGGCTTCCAAAGACAGTTGAAGAAAGAATTAAAATTGCAGAGAGAATTTTAGAAAGAGCTCTTGAATATGGGATAGCAAAAGAAGATGTATATATAGATTGTCTTACTCTTACTGCAGCAGCTCAGCAGAAAGATGTAATGTATACTGTAAAAGCATTGGGTATTATAAGAGAAAAACTAAAGGTCAACACTGTGCTTGGAGTTTCTAACGTTTCTTTTGGACTTCCCAATAGACCTCTCTTAAACAAAACTTTTTTAAGCGGATGTCTTATGAATGGGCTTACTCTTCCTATAATTAATCCATTAGATGAAGAAATTATGGATACAATAAAGGCATACAAGGTATTAGCTATGGAAGACGTAGAATCAAAAGATTACGTGGCTCATTACTCAAATATACCTAAAAGGAATTCTATAGAAAAATTAGAGGATTCAAGAAAACATAAAGATGAAAATTTATTTAAAATAATAATAAATGGTCTTAGATTAGAAGCAAAGAGTGCTTCCTTAGAGCTTTTGAAAACTAAATCTCCTTTAACTATAGTAGAGGAGGATATAATACCGGCTCTTGACTATGTAGGATGCAAATATGAAAAAGGAGAAATTTTTCTTCCTCAACTTATACAATGTGCAGAGACAGTTAAGGAAGCATTTGATATAATAAAAGAGCAGCTTTCAAGAGAAGGCAGTGAAACTATATGTAATGGCACTATAGTTTTGGCTACAGTAAAGGGAGATATTCATGATATAGGTAAAAATATAGTGAAGACTCTTCTTGAAAATTACGGGTTTAAAGTTATAGACTTAGGGAAGAATGTACCTTATGAAGAGGTAGCTGAAGCAGTCCGTAATAGTAAAGCGCCATTAGTTGGACTTAGTGCTCTTATGACAACTACAGTTAAGAGTATGGAAGAGACTATAAAACTTCTTAGAAAAACAGTACCTCAGTGCAAAATTATGGTTGGGGGAGCTGTACTCACAGAGGATTATGCCATGGCCATAGGGGCAGATTTTTATGCTAAAGATGCAAAAGAAAGTGTAAGAATTGCTCAAACTTTATTTAATAAGATATAAAAAATCATTCCTTGATAGGATTTTAAAGCTTTAAATATCAGGAAAGATTAAAATATAAGAATAATAATCAAAAATATATAGAAGGAATTGAGATATGGATAAAAATTTTAAAGAACTAGGAATAAAGGAAAATATTTGTAAAGCATTAGATATTAGGGGTATAGTTAAACCTACAGAGGTTCAAGAAAAAACTATTGTACCTGCTTTAGAAGGGAAAAATATAATAGCACAATCTCAAACAGGAACAGGAAAAACTCTTGCGTATGTGCTTCCTATGATGGAAAAAATAAATTATGATAACAAGGAACTTCAGGGACTTGTTCTTGCTCCTACTCATGAGCTTACTATGCAGATTCACAATACTATATTGGACTTAAAAAAAGATGCTAATATAAGTTGTAATGCAGCTTCTCTTGTGGGAAGTGGAAATATAACAAGACAGATTGAAAAGCTAAAGAGCAAACCACAGATAGCTACAGGATCATCTGGAAGAGTTGTAGACCTTATAAAGAGAAAAAAGCTTAAAGTCCACAATGTGAAATTTCTTGTTATAGACGAATTTGATAAGCTTTTAGATAAAGACAATATAAATGATATAAAGTTTATAATAAAATCTTTAGACAATAAAGTTCAAATCATAATGGTTTCAGCCACAACTGATGAAAAGACACTTGATATGGCGAAGAGTCTTATGAGTGAAGCTGAAATTATAAAAGTAAGCAGCAGTGACTTAACCATAAATTCAAATATAACTCATGAATTTTTCCTATGTGACCCTAGAAAAAAGGTTGAGTTTTTAAGAAAAGTTGTTCACTGGGAAAGAGCTAAGAAAACTCTTGTGTTTGTAAATAATAATTATGATGTTGAGCTTACATTAGATAAACTTAAATATCATAACATAAATTGCGACTCTATATGTGGAAACATATCCAAAGAAGATAGAAAAAATGCCATAGAAGGATTTAGAAGAGGGAAGGTAAATGTGCTTATAGCTTCAGACGTAGGAGCTAGAGGACTTGATATAAAAGGCATAACTCATGTAGTTAACTTAGATATGCCAAAATCAGAAAAGGATTATGTCCATAGAGCAGGGAGAGTTGCTAGAGGAGAAAATACAGGTAAATGCATATCCTTAGTAGTTCCAAAAGAACTATCGTTAATAGAAAAATATGAAAAAATCTTTAATGTAAAGATAACTGAAAAGGTTCTTTATAAAGGTCAGATACTTGATTATGAAGATTAGGATGGTGGGTTTCACCATCCTTTTATTTTTTAAAAGAACGTGAATATATAAAAAAATATATTGACAGATAAAGGTGACTATAATATACTTTGATTATCAAAATAAATACTTTGACACTCAAATTATTTGATGCTACAATTAAATTACTTAATAAGAAAGTAGGAGTGAAAAAGTATGAGTAAATCTATAGAAATTTTAAATTATTTATTAGTTGATTTATTCAATGATATTTTGCAAATTGAACAAAATGCCTTGAAAAATGGTCCTTTAAATGATCTTTCTGTGACAGAAATACATACAATTGAAGCTATAGGAATGTATGAGCCAAGATCTATGTCAGAGGTTGCACAAGATTTAAATATAACTGTTGGAACACTGACAACTGCTATAAATAAGCTTATAAAGAAAGAGTATGTTGAGAGAAAGAGAATAGAAGAGGATAGGAGAGTTGTTTTAATACAACTTACAAAGAAAGGAAAGCTTGCCTATAGAATTCATGAGAAATTTCATAAAGATATGATTGTAGAAACTATAGACGGCTTAAGTGAAGATGAAGAAGAGGTGCTCATAATGTCTTTAGAAAAGCTTAATAAATTTTTTAAAGATAAATATGGACTGATAAAGAAATAGTAAATTTCTTTAAAGATATCACATATTTCTATGGCATCTACATAAGAGAGGCTGATATTTAGGAAGGAATAATATTATGAAAAAGGTGATAATAAGCGGCACTGGGAGATCTATTCCGAGACTTTGCATAACCAATGATGAAATTTCAAAATATGTTGATACTAATGATGAGTGGATTGTATCTAGAACAGGAATAAGTGAGAGAAGGATATGCCAAGAAGAAGAGGCTATAGATTTAGCTGTAGAATCAGCTAGAAAAGCATTAAAAAGCAGTAGTATAAATGCAGATGATATTGATATGATAATAGTCGCTACAATGACTGCTGATATGGCAACTCCATCTATGGCATGTATGGTTCAAAAAGAAATAGGTGCTTCAAAGGCAACAGCTTTTGACATCAATGCTGCGTGCACAGGATTTATATTCGCATTATCAGTAGGAGAAAGCTTTATAAGCTCAGGAAAAGCTTCAAATGCTTTGGTGGTAGGAGTTGATACCTTATCAAAGTATATAAATTGGCAGGATAGAACCACTTCTGTATTATTTGGAGATGGAGCAGGCGCAGCTGTTTTGACTACAGGAAATCAAGGCGGAATTAGGTCTTTTTATACAAAGTCCTATGGTGATTTAGGATGCAACATAGAGGTTGGAGGAGCTCCTATAAGAGAGATATTTACTGGAAAACTTCTTAGAGAAAAGCATCCCTATATATCGATGAATGGAAAAGAAGTATTCAAATTTGCGTCTTTTGCAATGATAGACGCCATAGAAAATGTACTTGATAAAGGGCAGCTGTCTATAGATGATATAGATTTAATAATACCACATCAAGCAAATAAAAGGATAATAGAGTATGCAAGCAAAAGGATGAAGCAGCCTATAGAAAAATTTTATATGAATATGGATAGGTTTGGAAATACATCTAGTGCTAGTGTTGCTATAGCCTTGGATGAGGCTATGGAGAAAAATATTATAAAAAAAGGACAAAAAGTTATATTGACAGGATTTGGCGGTGGACTTACTGCTGGAGCTGTATTAGTAGAATTTTAAAATATGAGGAGGAAATATAAATGGTATTTGAAAAGGTTAAGGAAATAGTTGTGGAACAATTAGGTTTAGAAGGAAATGAAATAACAGAGGAAACATCTTTTGATAGTTTAGGAGTAGATTCTTTAGATTTATTCCAAATAATAATTGAAATAGAAGAGGCATTTAATATTCAAATTGAAAATGCAGAAGAAATGAAGACTGTTAAAGATGCAGTTAAGTATATTGAAAGTAAAATAGCATAATAAATTTTTAAGTCAGATATTGAAAAAATATCTGACTTATTAAATAGGAGGCTTTTATGAAAAATTTTAAGTTGTGTGAAATACTTGGCATAGAATATCCAATAATCCAAGGTGGAATGGCTTGGGTTGCAAATAGCAGCCTTGCAGCAGCAGTAAGTAATGCTGGAGGTCTTGGAATCATAGCAGGAGCTAATGCACCTATAGACTATTTAAGGGATGAGATAAGAAAGACTAAGAGGCTTACAGGCAAACCTTTTGGAGTTAATATAATGCTTTTAAGTGATAATGCAGAAGAGTTAGCACATATGGTATGTGAAGAAGGAGTAAAGGTAGTTACAACGGGAGCAGGAAACCCGGGGAAGTATATAGAAATGTGGAAGGCTAATGGCATAAAGGTTATTCCGGTAGTAGCTTCTGTAGCTCTTGCTAGAAGAATGGAAAGAGCTGGAGCAGATGCAGTTATAGCAGAAGGTTGTGAAGCTGGAGGCCATATAGGAGAGCTTACGACTATGGCTCTTGTACCTCAAGTTGTAGATGCTTTAAACATTCCTGTCATTGCCGCAGGTGGAATAGGTGATGGAAGAGGTGTAGCAGCAGCTTTAGCTTTAGGTGCAGAAGGAGTTCAGGTTGGAACTAGATTTTTAGTTGCAGAGGAATGCACAATACATCAAAATTATAAGGATAGAGTTATTAAGGCTAATGATATAGATACAGTAGTTACTGGAAGAGTAACAGGACATCCAATAAGAGTAATAAAAAATAAACTTTCAAGAGCCTTCATTAGTTTAGAAAAACAAGGAGGTTTAAAAGAAGAATTTGAAAAGCTTGGAAGTGGAGCTTTGGCAAAGGCTGTAATAGAAGGAGAAGCTGATTATGGTTCTCTTATGGCAGGTCAAATTGCAGGTCTTGTAAAAAAAGAACAGCCAGCAAAAGAGATAATAGAAGAAATGTTTGAAGAAGCAGAAAAATGTATAAAAGCTATTCAAGAAAGGATTTAGTTATGGGAAAGATAGCATTTGTGTTTCCAGGTCAAGGTGCTCAAATTCCGTTTATGGGAAAAGATTTTTATGAGAATTATGATGTATGCAGAAATATTTTCCATGAAGCTGAGAAAGGATTAGGTATAGATTTTAAAAATCTAATATTTAGCGAAGATATAAGATTAAATGATACCAGATATACTCAACCTGCTATGGTTTTAGTTTCTATAATGATGATTGAAGCTATAAAAAGACATGGGATAGTTCCAGATATTACTTGCGGGCTTAGTTTAGGTGAGTATTCAGCATTAAATGCCAGCGGATATTTAGACTTTATGGATATTATGAAACTTATAAAACTTAGAGGGGATCTTATGAGCAGTTGTGGTGAAAAACATAAAGGTTATATGGCTGCGCTTATAGGACTTAAAGATGAGAAATTACAAGAACTTATAGAAGAAGGAAAAAAACATGGAATTATATCTGTAGCAAATTATAATTGTCCAGGGCAAATAGTTGTTGCTGGAGAAGAGGAAGCTGTTCAGTGGGCAGTGGATAATATAAGGAATTATAAAGGAATAAAGGGAATAAGGCTTAATGTAAGTGGAGCTTTTCATAGCATACTTATGGAAGAGGCATCAACAGGATTTAATAAAGAATTTCATAATCTTTCAATGAAGGATAGTCTTATTCCAATGGCGCTTAATTTTGATGGCACCATATCAAATGATAAGGAATATATAAGAAATGCTCTTGTAGAAGGAATAAAATCTCCTGTGCATTTCCAGCAGTGTGTAGAAGCTATGAAAAAGTTTGGAGTAACTACATTTATAGAGATAGGCCCAGGAAAGACTTTAACGAGTTTTATAAAGAAGATAGATAGAGGTTTAAATACTTTTAACATAGATAGTGTAAAAGCTTTGGAAGAATTGATTGGAAATTTAAAAGATACGAAGGAGGAACTGTAGTGAAAGATAAATGTGCTGTTGTAACTGGAGGAAATAGAGGTATAGGAAGAGCCATTGCAATTAAACTTGCTAAAGAAGGTGCGAGGTTAATAATAAATTATAGAAGTGACGAAGAAGGAGCATTAGGAACTTTAAGAATGATTGAAGAACTTGGCGGGAAAGCACATATATTTAAAGCTGATGTAAGTAAATTTAATGAAGCTTTGGAGCTTATAAATTATTCAAAAGAAAAATTCAATGGTATAGATATACTTGTAAATAATGCGGGCATAACTAAGGATGGACTGATTCTTAGAATGAAAGAGGAGGACTTTGACAAAGTTATTGAAGTTAATTTAAAAGGAACTTTCAACTGTATAAAGCACGCTGTGCCTGTAATGCTAAAAAAGAAGGAAGGTGTTATATTAAACATCTCTTCTGTATCGGGAGTTATGGGGAATGTTGGACAGTGTAATTACTCTGCTTCTAAAGCTGGAATAATAGGACTTACAAAATCTTTAGCTAAAGAGCTTGGAGGTAAAAATATAAGAATAAATGCTATAGCTCCTGGCTTTATAAACACAGATATGACCAAAGTTTTATCAGATGAAGTTAAAGAAAACATAAGAAAAGCGACTGCTTTAAAGAAGTTTGGTGAACCAGAAGATATCGCAGAAACAGCAGCCTTTTTATGTTCAAAAATAAGTGGATATATAACAGGTCAAGTTATATCAGTAGATGGTGGAATGGCTATTTAAAATTAATTTTATAAAGTAATTTTGATTAAAAACATGTTATGGAGGATATTTATGAGAAGAGTAGTTGTAACTTCAATGGGTGCTATCACTCCTATTGGAAATAATGTAGAAGAATTTTGGAATGGATTAAAAAACGGAGTAAATGGAATAGATTTATTAAAATCATTTGATACAGAAAGTTTCAGTGTGAAACTGGCAGCAGAAGTTAAAGATTTTTCGCCAGAAAATTATATGGATAAAAGAGAAGCAAAAAGAATGGATAGATTTTGTCAGCTTGCTTTAGCAGCAAGTAATGAAACTATGAATAAATCTGGTATAAATTTAGATGAAATAGATAAAGATCGATTTGGAGTTATTATAGGATCAGGAATAGGAGGACTTCATACCTTTGAGAAGGAGTATAACAACTTAAGGGATAAAGGTCCAAGAAGAGTATCTCCACTTCTAATACCTATGATGATTGGAAATATGGCAGCAGGAAATGTAGCTATAAAATATGGAGCAAAAGCATCATGTATATCTATATCAACAGCTTGTGCTACTGGAACTCATGCAATAGGAGAAGCTTTTAGAAGTATAAAGTATGGTCATATGGATTTGGCTTTAGCTGGAGGAACGGAAGGTTCTATCACTCCTTTAGCAGTGGCAGGATTTCAGGCTCTTACAGCACTTAGTACATCAGAAGATAAAAACAAAGCATCCATACCTTTTCATAAAGACAGAGGAGGATTTGTCATGGGAGAAGGTGCAGGAATTCTTCTTTTAGAGGAACTTGAACATGCAAGACAAAGAGGAGCAAAGATTTATGGCGAAGTAATAGGATATGGAACAACTTGTGATGCATACCATATGACTTCACCAGCACCAGATGGAGAAGGTGCAAGGAGAGCTATGGCACTAGCTATAAAAGAAGGAGAAGTCTCATTGTATGATGTTTCATACATCAATGCCCATGGAACTGGAACTTTATATAATGATAAGTTTGAAACTGAAGCAATAAAAGGCTTATTTAAAGAAAGAGCTTATGAAATTCCAGTGAGCTCTACAAAATCTATGACAGGACATCTTTTAGGGGCAGCGGGTGCCGTAGAAGCTATAGCATGCATCAAGGCTATGGAAGAAAGCTTTATACCGCCTACAATAAATTTGACAGAGACTAGTGAAGACTGTGACCTTGATTATGTGCCAAATGTAGGAAGAAATAAAGAAGTTAGATATGCTATGTCCAATTCCTTAGGATTTGGTGGACATAACGGAACCCTTTTATTTAAGAAATGGGAGGAATAGTTATGGATATAATGGATTTAAAAGAACTTATAGAAGTGTTAGATAAATCTTCAGTATCATTTTTAGAATTTAAGACAGATGAATACTATGTGAAGCTTGATAAATCCTTGTGCAGAGAAAAAGAAGATAATTTTAAGAATGATATTTTATCTTCAGAAACTGAAAGTAGCATAAAACCTATAAATCAAAATGCTGGTAGTAATAATGAAAAGCAGGAAAATATAGAAGTTTCACAATCTAAATCAGAAACAGTAAATGAAGAAGGCACTTTTATAATAAAGTCTCCTATGGTAGGAAGCTTTTACAAAGCTCCATCTCCTGAGGATGAGCCCTATGCTGTATTAGGAAGTAAAGTAAAAAAAGGAGATGTAGTCTGTATAATAGAGGCTATGAAGCTTATGAACGAGATAGAATGTGAAGAGGATGGAGAGGTAATAGAGATTCTCTGCAAAGATGGTGATTTAGTTGAATACGGTCAGCCATTATTTAAGATAAGGAAGGTGAAATAGAATGGATATAAATGAAATAAAATCAATAATACCACATAGATATCCTTTTTTATTAGTTGATAGAGTTTATGAGATGGAACCTGGAAAGAGTATAACTGCTATGAAAAATCTTAGTTATAATGAAGGTTTCTTTCAAGGACATTTTCCAAATGAGCCTGTTATGCCTGGAGTTTTAATAGTTGAGGCTTTAGCTCAAGCAGGAGCTATATCAATTCTTAGCATTGAAGAGAATAAGGGAAAGACAGCTTACTTTGCAGGTATAGAAAAAGTTAGGTTTAGAAGAAAGGTTGTTCCAGGAGACACTCTTATACTAAAAGTTGAAATTACAAAAATGAGAGGATCCATTGGAATAGGAGAAGGAAAAGCATTTGTAGGTGATGAGCTTGCTTGTGAAGGTCAATTAATTTTTGCCATAAATAAAGATGGGAGATAGATTATGTTTAGTAAGATACTAATTGCAAATAGAGGCGAAATCGCTGTAAGAGTGATAAGAGCCTGTAGAGAGATGGGAATTCAAACTGTTGCTGTATACTCTGAAATAGATAGAGAATCTCTTCACGCTAACCTAGCCGATGAAGCAATATGTATAGGGCCAAATAGTGCTAAAGATAGTTATTTAAACATCGAAAACATAATAAGTGCCACCATACTTACAGGTGCAGAAGCTATACATCCAGGTTTTGGTTTTTTATCTGAAAACCCAAAGTTTGCAGCTATATGTGAAAGCTGCAATATAAAGCTTATAGGTCCTTCTAAGGAAGCTATGAGCCTTATGGGAGATAAAGCAAAGGCAAGAGAGGTTATGAAAGATTCAGGTATTCCAGTTACTCCTGGTTATGAAGGTATCATAGAAGATAAGGGTAAGCTTTATGAAATCGGAGAGAGCATTGGATATCCACTTATGATAAAAGCTGTTTCTGGTGGAGGCGGAAAAGGTATAAGAATTGTAAATTCGAAAGAAGAGCTTTTAAAAAGTTTTAACGTAGCAAAAGCCGAAGCAAAAGCATCATTTAATGATGATAGAGTTTACTTAGAAAAGTATATACAAAAACCTCATCACATAGAATTTCAAATACTAGCAGACAGCAAAGGGAATGTTGTGCACTTAGGAGAAAGAGATTGTTCCATGCAGAGAAGAAATCAAAAAGTTTTAGAAGAAGCGCCTTCAAGTTTTATTGATGATTCTTTAAGAAAGAAAATGGGAAAAATTGCAGTAAAAGCAGCAAAGGCTGTTAATTATGAAGGAGCAGGGACAATAGAATTTTTAGTTGACAAAGACAAGAATTTTTACTTTATGGAGATGAATACCAGAATACAAGTTGAGCATCCAATAACTGAAATGATAACAGACATAGATATAGTAAAAGAACAAATAAAAATAAGTTATGGTGAAGCCTTAAGCATACGTCAAGAAGATATTAAAATACAGGGCCACGCTATAGAATGCAGAATAAATGCGGAAGATCCATATAAGAACTTTATGCCATGTGCTGGAACAATAGAGAATATGATTCTTCCAGGAGGTTTTGGTGTGAGAATTGACACAGGAGTCTATAGTGGATATAAGATTCCACCCTTTTATGACTCAATGATATGTAAGGTCATAGTCCATGACAAAAATAGGATTGATGCTATAAACAAAATGAAAAGATCTCTCTTTGAAATGGTTATAGAGGGAGTTGAAACTAATATAAATTTTCATTTTGACATATTAAATCATGAGGATTTTGAACATGGAAATTATGACACTTCATTTTTAGAAAATAAGTTGGTGAAGAATAATGCTTAAAAATATATTTAGAAAAAATAATTATATAGTTGTAAGCTCAAAACCTTTAGATAGTTATCACGAAGAAAAAACAGAAGTGAAACCATCCATCCCAGACGGTATGTGGACTAAGTGCCCTCACTGCTTTAAAATACTTTACAAAGAGGATATAGAAAAAGATGGGAAGATATGTAGCTACTGCGGATACAACTTCAGGTTAAATCCAAGAGAAAGACTTGCAATGATACTTGATGAAGGCAGCTTTAAAGAATTCTATACAGATATTCTTGGCGGTAATCCTTTAAATTTTCCAAGTTATGACGAAAAAAAGAAAAGTCTAAGAGAAAAGCTCAATGAAGATGAGGCTGTTGTGTGTGGAGAAGGGTGTATAAATGGAAATAAAGTATTTATAGGAGTTATGAATAGTGAGTTTTTAATGGGAAGTATGGGAACTGTGGTTGGAGAAAAACTTACAAAGCTTATAGAAGAGGCAACAGTTTACAAAACGCCTCTTATAATATTTACGGCCTCTGGAGGAGCAAGAATGCAGGAAGGAATACTTTCTCTAATGCAAATGGCAAAAGTAAGCGGAGCCCTTAGTAGATTTCATGATGCAGGAGGACTTTATATAACAGTTCTTACAGACCCTACCACTGGCGGAGTAACAGCTTCCTTTGCAATGCTTGGCGATATAATAATAAGTGAGCCTAGAGCACTAATAGGATTTGCAGGAAGAAGAGTTATTGAAAAAACTATTGGCGAAAAGCTTCCTGATGATTTTCAAAGTGCTGAATTTTTACTGGAAAATGGATTTGTAGATATGATATGTAAAAGAGCGGAATTAAAGAGCACATTATCAAAGATTTTGATGCTTCATGGAGGTGTTAGAAATGACTAGAGCTTGGAATAGAGTTCTTATGGCTAGGCATAAAGACAGACCTAAAGCTGGAGATTATATAGAGAATGTATTTGAAGATTTTTTAGAATTTCATGGAGATAGAGTAAGTGGAGATGATAAGGCTATAATAGGAGGAATTGCTCTTTTAGATGGTATACCAGTTACTGTCATTGGTGAAGCCAAAGGTCGTGATACAAAAGAAAATATGGAAAGAAATTTTGGAATGCCTCATCCATCAGGATATAGAAAAGCTTTAAGACTTATGAAAAGCGCTGAAAAGTTTAAAAGACCTATAATATGCTTTATCGATACACCAGGTGCTTTCTGTGGAATGGAAGCAGAAAAGAGAGGACAGGGAGAGGCTATAGCACAAAATTTATTTCAAATGATGTCGCTAAAAGTTCCTATAATCTCACTGGTAATAGGAGAAGGAGGAAGCGGAGGGGCTCTAGCTCTTGGAGTAAGCGACAGGATTTTAATGCTTGAGAACTCAATTTACTCAATATTATCACCAGAAGGGTTTTCATCTATATTGTGGAAAGATTCAAAAAGAGCGGCTGAAGCAGCTGAAGTTATGAAACTTACAGCTTTAGATTTAAAACAAATAGGAATTATTGATGATATAATAAATGAAGCTAATAATGGCACTAATATAAATAATGAAATAACAATAAAAAATGTGAAAGAAGCACTGATAAAAGAACTTGCAGATGTGATGAAAATGGACACTGAAGTCATGTTAAATAAGAGATATGAAAAGTTTAGAAAAATTGGAGTATAAAGTGAATAAGAAATTTCTATAAAACTACTGATAAAATTCGGTAGTTTTATTTTTATATCTATGAAAAAGAGATATAATATAAACTGTAAGTTTAAAATCAAGAAAGGATGAAATATATGAGAGAACCGTTAGCTCATTATCTCAGACCTGATACTTTAGAAGATGTAATAGGGCAGCAGCATATATTAGGAAATGGAGGATTATTAAACAGGGTATCAAAATCTAAAAATGTACCAAACATGATATTTTATGGGCCTCCAGGTGTAGGAAAGACTACTGTTGCAAATATAATAGCAAAAAATGCTGGTAAAAGGCTTTATAAGTTAAATGCAACTACAGATAGTTTAAAAGATATAAAGGATATAATAGGAGATCTTGATACATTTTTAGGCTATGATGGGGTAGTGGTTTACATAGATGAGATACATCACTTTCCAAAAAGAACTCAGCAAGTGCTTTTAGAGTTTATGGAAAATGGACAGATAACCCTTATAGGAAGTACCACAGAAAATCCTTATTTTTATGTGTTTAAAGCTATATTAAGTAGGGCACTTGTAGTTGAATTCAAGCCCCTTTCTAATGAAGAAATAGAAACTGGATTAAAGAGAGCTGTAGAAAGGCTGAATAATATAGAAGAGAAATCTATAGGATTTGAAGATGATGTATTTAGAGTTCTTAGAGAATATTGTAATGGAGACTTAAGAAGAGGTCTTAATCTTTTAGAAGTACTAATAGATACTAGGAGTAAAGACATAATAACATTAGAAGATTTAGAGGGTGTAAAAGGAGAAAAAATATTAAATTTTGATAGGGATGGAGACAGTCATTATGATTTGTTAAGTGCTCTTCAAAAATCCATAAGAGGAAGCGACCCTGATGCAGCAATAGTTTATTTAGCTATGCTCATAAAAGGTGGGGATTTAATATCAATCTGTAGAAGACTTCTTGTAATATCATCAGAAGATATCGGTCTTGCATATCCTCAAGCTGTAACTATAGTAAAAAGTTGTGTAGATTCTGCTATGCAGCTAGGTTTTCCAGAAGCAAGAATTCCACTTGCAGAGGCTGCTATTCTACTAGCAACATCACCTAAATCTAATAGTTCCTGCGTGGCTATAGATAAAGCTATGGCAGATTTAGATAGTTTAAACATAGGAGATATACCAAAATATTTAAAAGATGGACATTATTCAGGAGCAAAATCATTAGGAAGAATGCAAGGATACAAATACCCTCATAACTATAAAAATCATTATGTAAAACAGGAATATATGCCTGAAGGGCTTGATGGTAGGAGCTATTATGAATTTGGAGAAAACAAGCTAGAGAGTGCATCAAAGGAGTACTGGAAAAAAGTAAAAGAATAAAAAAAGTATTGTTGACAAAGTTACTCTGATTTGATAAAATAATTTTGAAATCATAGTAAAACACTCAACTTTAAGGAGTGATAAATGTGAAGTTGTCTACTAAAGGACGTTATGGTGTAAAAGCCATGGTAGATTTAGCAATAAATTATGGCAAGGAGCCTATTTCAATAAAAGCCATATCCCAAAGACAGAACGTATCTGAATATTATTTAGAGCAGTTATTCAGTCCTCTTAGAAAGTCTGGCTTAATAAAAAGTATAAGAGGTGCTCAGGGCGGATATGTACTTAACAGGGATCCTAAGGATATAAAAATTTCAGAAATAATGTATGTTCTTGAAGGACCTATTGAGATATCTGACTGTGTTGATGGATCGAGTTGCAATAATATAGATTGCTGCGCTACAAGACTTTTATGGGAAAAAATAAAACATAGCATCGACAGTGTCATGGAGTCTGTGACTCTACAAGATATAGTAGATGATTACTATGCTATAAAGGATAAAAATTTAAAAAGTATAGAAATTACAAAAAAATAGGAGTGAGATTATGGATAAAGTAGTTTATATGGATTATTCAGCTACTACATATACAAAGGATGAGGTACTAAAGGAAATGCTTCCTTATTTTACACAGCACTTTGGAAACCCTTCTTCTACATACGGACTAGCTAGAGAAACAACAAAGGCAATAGATACTGCAAGAGAAAGAGTTGCAAAAGCTTTAAACTGTGATAGAAGTGAAGTTTATTTTACAGGCGGCGGTTCAGAAGCAGACAACTGGGCTTTAAAGGGTGTTGCTTTCGCTAATGTAAAGAAAGGAAAGCATATAATAACTACAAGAATAGAGCATCATGCTGTATTACATACTTGTGAATACCTTCAAAAGTTAGGATTTGAAATAACATATTTAGATGTTGACAAAGAAGGATTTATAGATGTAGAGGAACTAAAGAAAGCTATAAGAAAAGATACAATATTAGTTTCAGTTATGTTTGCTAACAATGAAATCGGAACTATAGAACCTATAAAGGAAATCGGAAAGGTCTGTAAAGAAAATGGAGTGCTATTCCATACAGATGCTGTTCAAGCAATAGGTCATGTTGAAATAGATGTAAAGGAAATGAACATAGATTTATTATCTTTAGCAGCTCATAAGTTCTATGGTCCAAAAGGAATAGGTGCACTATATATAAGACGTGGAGTTAGGATAGATAATTTAATTCACGGTGGAGCTCAAGAGCGTAATAGAAGAGCAGGTACAGAAAATATAGCAAGCATAGTTGGTCTTGGAAAAGCCATAGAGATGGCAACTACTGATATAGAAGGAAAAACTAAGAGATTAAATGCTTTAAGAGATAAGCTTATAGATGGACTTCTTGAAAAGGTTCCTTATACAAGATTAAACGGACCTCGTTATGAAGGAAGATTAAATAATAATGTAAATATATGTTTCAATTTTATAGAGGGGGAAGGAATACTTCTATGGTTAGATGAAGCTGGAATATGTGCATCAAGCGGAAGTGCTTGTACATCTGGATCTTTAGATCCATCCCATGTACTTTTATCAATAGGATTACCTCATGAAGTAGCTCATGGTTCATTAAGATTAACTATAGGCGATGGAACAACAGAAGAAGAAGTGGATTATGCTTTGGAGCAAATACCACCAATAATTGAAAGACTTAGGTCAATGTCACCACTATGGCATGACTTTTTAAAGAAGGGAGAGAAATAAATTATGATGTATAGTGATAAGGTAATGGATCATTTTAAGAATCCTAGAAACGTAGGAGAAATAGAGAATGCCAATGGAATAGGTGAAGTTGGAAATGCAAAGTGCGGAGATATAATGAAAATCTTCTTAAAGGTAGAGGATAACATAGTACAGGATGTTAAGTTTATGACTTACGGCTGTGGATCTGCTATAGCTTCATCAAGCATGGCAACAGAATTAATAAAGGGAAAATCTTTAGAAGATGCATGGGAGCTTACAAACAAGGCGGTTGCAGAAGCTTTAGATGGACTTCCACCAGTAAAGATGCACTGTTCAGTTTTAGCAGAAGAAGCAATTCATAAAGCTATAAATGACTACAGAATAAACCAAGGCTTAGAGCCATGGGAAGAAAAAAATCCTCATGTACATGATCATCACTAATTAACATAATAAAAAGCTAAGAAGAGAATAAAATCTTGAACCGACCCCCAAAAGTTAGACCAAAAATCTAACGAATTGGAGGTCGATTTTT
>ERZ781272.152-NODE-152-length-90034-cov-29.543505_pt1 | contig 90034 bp, 90 predicted proteins | sample MGYA00375850_ERZ781272 | MGnify/ENA primary metagenome ERZ781272 (study PRJEB29790, sample SAMN06051246) | human gut metagenome | host: Homo sapiens | place: USA: Cincinnati, Ohio | collected 2013-06-21 | study: EMG produced TPA metagenomics assembly of the Gut...
ATCTTGACATACAACGAAGTAAGGTTGTTCTTTTTGCTGGTGTGTGAATGCAATGGATTTGAAAAACATATAGCCAACAAACTATTTTGCATTCACCCCCAGACTCATTCAATACACAGGAGGTCTTTGCAAAATCCCCTTTGTAAAGCCTAGCATGTTTTTCAAACCCATTGCATGTAATGCAACATCAAAAAAACAACCTTACCAGAGTTGTAAGGCAAGGGCAGACACAACGTGTCTGAATCTTGACATACAACGAAGTAAGGTTGTTCTTTTTGCTGGTGTGTGAATGCAATGCGTTTGAAAAACATATAGTCATCAAACTATTTTGCAATCACCTTCGTCCCAAATTTATTCAGTACGGCCAGCTTTGTATGCTAATTGTTCATATTTTTCTTTGGCATCCTTAGCCGCTTTGTCGAATAGTTGTTCCGCTCTTTCAGGATATGAACGGTATAATCTATTGTAACGAACTTCACTGTTAATGAATTCTTTGTAGTCAGCTGTTGGAGCTTTAGAATCTAATTGGAATGGATTCTTTCCTTCATCAGCAAGACGTGGATCAAAACGGAATAAATGCCAGTAACCTGCTTGTACCGCACGTTTTTCTTCGTTTTGAGCACCCATCATACCACCTTTAATACCATGAGAAATACATGGTGAGTATGCGATAATGATTGAAGGTCCATCATAGTTTTCTGCTTCAATGAACGCTTTTAAGCATTGATTGAAATCAGCACCTTGTGCGATTTGTGCAACATAAACATTACCGTAACTCATTGCAATCGCTGCAAGATCTTTCTTTCTAGCCTCTTTACCATTAGCTGCGAATTGAGCAATCGCACCTGTAGGAGTTGCTTTAGAAGATTGACCACCTGTGTTAGAATATACTTCTGTATCAAATACAAGAATGTTTACATTTTCTCCACTAGCGATTACATGGTCTAAACCACCGAAACCAATATCGTAAGCCCAACCGTCACCACCAAAGATCCATTGAGATTTCTTAGATAAGAAATCTTTATCTCTTAAGATAGCCGCGCGGTCTGCGTTATCACAATCGCATGCTTCTAATGCTTTAATTAATTCTTTAGATGCAACTGCGTTAGCACCACTATGGTTCTTAGTTTCAAGGTATTTTTCACAAGCAGCTTTAACATCTTCTTTGTCAACTACTTTAGATAGAGCTTCTACAGAAGAGATTAAGCGTGTTCTCATAGCTTTTTGAGCTAATGCCATACCATAACCAAATTCTGCATTATCTTCGAATAATGAGTTTGCCCAAGCTGGTCCTTGTCCTTCAGCGTTAACTGTGTAAGGAGTTGATGGTGAAGAACCACCCCAGATTGAAGAACAACCAGTTGCATTGGCAATATACATACGATCACCGAATAATTGTGTTACTAACTTAGCGTATGGAGTTTCTCCACAACCAGCACATGCACCTGAGAACTCAAGTAAAGGTTTCTTGAACTGACTTCCCTTAACTGTAGTTTCTTTGAATTTCTCAGTAACTGCTGTTGGTATTTCTTGGCTAACACCGAAGTCAAACATCTTTTGTTGATCTAACATAGTTTCGATTGGTTTAAATGCTAATGCTTTTTCACCCTTCTTACCAGGACAAATACTTACACAAGCGCCGCAACCTGTACAGTCAAGTACAGAAACACTAATTGCAAATTTGTGACCAGGAACTCCTGTCATATCTAACATTGGAGCACCTTCAGGAGCATTTGCAGCTTGTTCTTCAGTCATTGGTACAGGACGTATAACTGCATGTGGACACACATAAGAACAGAAGTTACATTGAATACAATTATCTTTGTTCCATTCTGGTACATCTACAGCAATACCACGTTTTTCAAATGCTGCTGAACCTGCTGGTGCAGTACCATCAACATAATCAACAAATGCTGATACTGGTAAGCTATTACCTTGTTGTGAATTAATCTTATTTTGAATTGAATTTACATAATCAACAACATCGTTTCTATTTCCTTCTGCTTTAACAATGATTTCTTCTGCTTCTGCATTTGCCCAAGATTCAGGTACCTTGAATTCTACAACGCCTGTAATACCACGATCAATTGCTTCATGGTTCATACGTACGATTTCATCACCCTTCTTAGAGTAAGTTGCAGTTGCTGCATCTTTCATGAATTTAACAGCTTCTTCAGTTGGAATAATTTCAGCAAGTTTGAAGAAAGCAGCTTGAAGGATTGTATTAATACGTCCACCAAGACCAACTTCTTTACCAATTTGAATACCATCAATTGTATAGAACTTAATGTTGTGTTTAGCGATATATGCTTTTACTTGTCCAGGAAGATGTTGTTCAATCTCTTCTGGAGACCAGCTACAGTTCAATAAGAAAGTACCGCCGTCTTTTAAGTCTTGAACCATGTTGTATTTGTTAACATATGCAGGACAGTGGCAAGCTACGAAATTCGCTTTATCAATAAGGTATGTTGCTTTAATCTTTTCCTTACCAAAACGTAAGTGAGAGATTGTAACACCACCTGATTTCTTAGAGTCATAATCAAAATATGCTTGTGCATACATGTCAGTATGATCACCAATAATTTTGATTGAGTTCTTGTTAGCACCTACTGTACCATCTGCACCAAGTCCCCAGAACTTACAGCTAATTGTGCTTTCTGGTGTAGTGTTTGGATTTTCAGTAATATCAAGTGATAGATTTGTTACATCATCAACGATACCGATTGTAAATTGTTTCTTCTCTGTATTCTTATATACTGCGATGATTTGTGCAGGTGTTGTATCTTTAGAACTAAGTCCGTAACGTCCACCAAATACAGGAACATTGTGGAACTTAGTATCTTTAAGTGCAGTAACTACATCTACATATAATGGTTCACCGATTGCACCTGGTTCTTTTGTTCTATCAAGTACACTGATTTGTTTTACAGTATCAGGAATTGCATCAATTAAATGTTTTGCACTGAATGGGCGATATAAACGAACTTTTACTACACCAACTTTAGCACCTGCTGCCATCATGTAGTCAATTGTTTCATCGATTGTTTCGCAAACTGAACCCATTGCAATAATAATATGTTCTGCATCAGCAGCTCCATAGTAATTGAATAATTTGTAGTCTGTTCCAATCTTTTCATTAACTTTATCCATGTATTGTTGAGTTAACTCTGGAACTGCATCGTAATATGTGTTGCTTGCTTCTCTTGCTTGGAAGAAAACATCTGGGTTTTGAGCAGTACCACGAGTAACAGGATGTTCTGGATTTAATGCACGACGACGGAATGCATCTACTGCATCCATATCACACATTTCCTTTAAATCTTCATAATCCCAAGCTTCAATCTTTTGAATTTCATGAGATGTACGGAATCCATCAAAGAAGTGAACAAATGGAACTCGGCCTTTAATTGCAGTTAAATGAGCTACTGCTCCTAAGTCCATTGTTTCTTGTACACTGCTTGAACATAGCATAGCATAACCAGTTTGACGACAAGCATAAATATCTTGATGATCACCAAAGATAGATAATGCATGACTTGCTAATGTACGTGCAGATACGTTAATAACACCAGGAAGTAATTCACCTGCCATTTTGTACATATTTGGAATCATTAATAATAAGCCTTGAGATGCTGTATAGGTAGTTGTAAGTGCACCTGCTGCTAGTGAACCATGAACCGCTCCTGCTGCACCTGCTTCCGATTGCATTTCTGAAAGAACTACGGAATGTCCAAATATATTCTTTCTACCTTGTGTAGCCCAAAGGTCAGTATAGTCTGCCATCGGTGAAGATGGAGTAATTGGGTATATCGCTGCTACGTCTGTAAATGCATACGATACATGTGCTGCTGCTGTGTTTCCATCCATTGTTTTCATTTTTCTAGCCATCTTTAGATATCCTCCTTATTTATATTATGGTAATGTTACATTTACTTATTAAAATTAGTAGTAACATCCCTGTTAACTTATTTATAGCCATTATCATTATTGTTCATTCACAGAATAATTCATATGCTTACTCTGCCCTATTTTTCTGTTGAGATTACTATTCAGATTACTATAATCAAGCTTTTTGTTCCCCCTTAGCATTGAACGCCAGCTTAACTATAAAATCCTCCTAATAACTATCTTGATTGTATCATCACACGTACATTTTGTAAAGATAACTGGCAGCTTGTATTTAATTTTACACATTATGTTAGATTCGACTTTTTTTCTGTATTAAAATCCAATAATCGTAATATGTATTAATTTGTCTGATTAAGTGATTTTATAACAAAAAAAGAACAGATCATGTATCTCTACATTCCCTGTTCAATAATTACGATTTATTTCTTATATACTGGGCCACAAGGATTCGAACCTTGAGATGCTGGAGTCAGAGTCCAGTGCCTTACCGTTTGGCGATGGCCCATCAGTACCGATTTAATATCAGCAAAAACCATTATACTCGATTGAATTTTATTTTGCAATACCTTAGAAGAAATTTTTTGTTCTATATAAACAATTCTCAAAAATGACTCCATTGTTACCCGGAAAGGACTGGACAATCCCCTTTCCTTTCCGAGATTTATTTCACGAGTTTTATGCCTCTTATTAAAGGTTTTCTCCATTTGACGCAATCACATCATGGTACCAATAACCCGAATCCTTAATTGTTCTCTTTTGTGTCTCAAAGTCCACATGGATAATACCAAATCGTTCTCCATAGCCATCTGACCATTCATAATTATCCATAATAGACCACGTCAAGTAACCAAGCACAGGAGTACCATCTTCGATTGACTTTCTTAACTCAAGCAAGTATCGGTGCATGAAGTCAATACGTTGAGGATCATGAACTTTACCGTCTAAACTAACCCAGTCTGACATGGATAGGCCATTCTCCGTAATAACAATTGGTAAATTATATCTTTCATATAAAAAATTAGGCATATATCTTAATATTTTTGGAGTGACAGCCCACTTAAATGCAGTTCTGTCAAAACCAACTTTCTTTGGCACAACAATTGCTTCATTGTTACCACCAGCTTTTACCGCATCTCCTTGATAAAAATTACACCCCAAGAAGTCTAATGGCTGTGATATTAACTCCATATCGCCTTCTTTAATCATATCCATAGGGAACTCATCCTTAAATGCCTCTATTCCATCTTTCGGATATTCACCTAATATGATAGTATCCAACCACCAAGTTGTTGCCCAAAAGTTTTTGTTACTTGCATCAAATGCTAATTTCTTGGCAGCTTTAATATCCTCTTTTTTATCTGTATATGGATAATATGCAGAAGGATTAGGTGCATAACCTATTTTAGGTGGCTTTTTAGCATTTTCTCGAATTACTTTTACAGCTTTTCCATGAGCGAGGAATAAATTATGCATAAGACGAAAGGCCTGCTCATGACTCACTTTTAATTTAGGAGCGCAATCACCATTAATATGACCAATTATAATATGGCACTGCGGTTCATTTAAAGTCATCCAGTATTTCACTCGGTCTGACAATGCATCAACCACAATTTTAACATAATCCGCGAAAATGTCTGGCATTTGAGGATTTGCCCATCCACCTATGTCTTGTAATGCCTGAGGAAAATCCCAGTGAAATAACGTAACATATGGCTCAATGCCTGCTGCTAATAATTCGTCTACCAAATTACTATAAAACTGAAGGCCTTTCGTATTCACTTCCCCTTGTCCATTTGGTAAAATTCGTGACCAACTAATAGAAAAGCGATATGCCTTTAAACCTATCTCCTTCATCAATGCTACATCTTCAGAATATCTATGGTAATGATCACAAGCAACATCTGCTGTATCACCATTTAATACGTTACCTCTACCTGCTACACAATCAATTCTTTTATCATGCGCATACGTGTCCCATATGGACGGTCCTCTTCCATCCTCCATGGCAGCGCCTTCGATTTGATGAGCAGCAGCCGCTGCTCCCCAAACAAAATTCTCTGGAAAACTCATAATAACTTCCTCCTATCTCTAGCCTTTAACTGCTCCAACCACAATACCCTTTACAAAGAACTTCTGAAAGAATGGATATACAATCAATACTGGTAAAGCGCCAATTACAGCAACTGCCATTCGAATTGCCGTAGAAGGCATCTTCATCATAGCAGCTCCTGCTGAAGCCGCCTTCTTAACCATTTCTACATTTTGCAACATTTTATTTAATAATACTTGAATACTATATAAATTATCCTTATTAATATAATAGAGTCCGTTTAACCAATCATTCCAATATCCTAGCCCTATTAAGAGTGCTAATGTCGCAATAATTGGAAGCGACATAGGAAGTACGATTCTTCCTAAGATTCGTAGTTCTCCAGCTCCGTCTACCCTAGCTGCTTCTAATACTTCTTCCGGTATATTGCTCATAAAATAGGTTCTCATCATAATAACATAAAACGCATTCATTAATAAATTAGGGAATATCATTGCCCATATCGTATTCTTTATATGAAAAGTTTGTGCCCACATCATATAACTAGGAACCAAACCACCACTAAATAACATGGTAAAGAATATAATGAATGCAAATATATTTCTACCAGGAAGGTCTTTCCTTGACAAAGGATATGCAAATAATGTTGTAATTGTAAGGCTTAGTAAAGTACCAACAACTGTTACAAAAATCGAAATTGCATATCCTCGAATAATTGATTCTGATCCAAATAACAAATATTTGTACGCAGATAAGTCTACCACACTTGGCCAAAAAGAATATCCTTCCTTTACCAATACTTGCTCAGCTGTAATAGAAGAACTGATTAGTAATAAAAAGGGGATTACACAAATAAAGCACAGTATAATCATGATGATATTAGTTACAATCTGAAATGTTTTATTTCTTTCTACCACTTCACATACCTCCTATTAGAATAATGCATTTTCCTTACTAATTTTCCTAACTACAAAATTGGCACTTAATACGAGTACAAATCCAACCATGGATTGGTAGAATCCCGCAGCTGCAGCCATTCCAATGTTGTTTAGCTGTGTCAAGCCTCTATACACATACGTATCAATTGTATTCGTCACATCGATTAATGCCCCACTATTCATCGGAACTTGATAGAATAATCCAAAATCAGAATAAAAAATTCTTCCTATCGCTAATAGAGTTAATGTAATAATGGTAGGTTTTAAGCCTGGAAGTGTAATGTTCTTTATCTGTTGCCATCTAGTAGCACCATCAATTACAGCCGCTTCATAATATGCTTTGTCAATACCAATCAAGGTAGCATAGTATATAATACAATTGTATCCCATGCTTTTCCATAGATTTACTATAACAATAATAAATGGCCAGTATTTCGGGTTGGAATACCAAGATACCGCACTCATACCGAGGGGCTCTAGTATTGATTTATTAATAAAACCGCTTTGCGTATTTAAAAAACCGTATACGATATAACTAACTACCACCATTGAAATTAAGTAAGGCACTAAAATAAGTGTTTGATATACTTTTTTCATTTTTTCATTTTTAATTTCACCCAATATAATAGCAATGGCGATTGCTACAACCGTACCAAGTATAATAAATGCCGCATTATACAGTAATGTATTCCTAGTTATAATCAGCGCATCCTTTGTCTTAAAAAGAAATTCAAAATTATCAAATCCAATATTGGGACTTTTATAAATACCTTTTTTAAAGTCATACTTTTTAAAAGCTAATACAATTCCTGTCATAGGAATGTAGTTATTAATAAAAATGTAGATAAGCCCTGGAACCATCATCATGTAGAGCCAAAAATATCTTTTAAATTTAGAAACACGATGTTTTTTAGTACATGCTATTGTTTTCATATATTTTCTCCATAATAGAGATTCTGTGGTGCCGTTTTAAGGCACCACTGAACTCTTTACATTTCTTATATATATTTATTATTGTACGCTAAGCCACTCATCTAATTGTGCTTGTTTTTCTGCAATTATAGTATCAATTCCTGCTGCTTTTAGTTCTGCATTCATCTTTGGAATTACTTCTTCTGGGTTTAAACCACCGGTTAATAGTACGGCTTCATATTTATTAATAACATTATTGCATGCTGTAACTTCATTCAGTACATTTTCGTTATTCCATACAAATCCTTTTGCTGGTGAAGGATGAGCAGAAGCATTGAATTCTCCAAGTTTCTCCCATACGTCTACATCATCACCTTCCCATACATAAGTAATTTGTTCGTTTGGCCAAGCCCACCCTTGAACGGAGTATCCTGTTGTGGATGAGTCAAGTCCATTAGCAAATTTAATAATTCCGTTTTCTTTATCTGCGAATTCCCAATGAACGCCTTCAATACCATTGATTAATAGGTTAGCAACATCAGAATTCGTATACATTAAATTCAACATTTCCATTGCTTTCTCTGGTCTTTCGCTGTTACCTGCAATGCACCATGCTGCATTTACCATGGATGTAGTGGAATGTGCTTCATATAATTCAACTACTGCAATTTCTTTACCACATTTTCTTGTTTCTTCGGCTTCAATACCTGCTTTGAATGGAGTAAATGTACCAAAACCTACTCCTGAGCTAATAAATACGTCATATCCTTCTGTTGTATTCACAGCATCTGGCATCATTAAACCTTCCTGAGCCCATTTATATATGTAAGAACAATATTCTTTGAAAGATTCTGTTTCATACATGTTAACTACTTCTGTACTGTCATCTAAACAGTTTTCTAATACTCCTAAGTTATCTCCAAGTACATCAGCGGCCCATGCAGGTTTATTCATAGTACCACCATTTGGTACAACCGGATACATATCTGGATAAGCTGCTTTTACTTTTCTAAGACCTTCTTCTAATTCTGCATAGGTAATTGGCTTGCTGTAGTCAATTCCTACTTCATCAGCAATCGCCTTATCCATTAAGAAACCTCTTCCTTGTGCTTTATCCTTATTCATAGGAATTCCATATTTTTTTTCATCAATTGTTGTACAACGCCAATCATCCTCTGAAATAGCATTTAATGTTTCTACTCCATTAGTTGAAAGTAAATCATCCATAGGTACGATTTGATTGCTAGAAGCCATTGAAGATAAAGATACTTCCCATGGGAATGCGAAGAATATATCTAACTTCTCACCTGAGGTTAAAGCAAGATTTAACTGTTCTACGCCAACGTCACGAACTAATTCTACCTCACAATTAATTTCTTCTCTTGTAATTTTGCTAACCTCTTTTGCAATTGCTTCACAATCTTCTGTTTTTGCTTGATAAGGAGCATAAATCGTAACAAGATAAGGATCCTCTTTCGAATCAGCTCCATCGCTAGTATTTCCCATTGCATCCCCTGTATCTATCAGGTCCGCTTTTTTACCACAGCCAGTTAATGTTCCAATTGTCATAGTAATAGCTAAGAGGCCTACCATGAATTTTTTGAGTTTCATAAGAACTCTCCTTTCTCATATATATTAAAGTCATTATATTTTGTTTTCGTTTGCGTAACTATCTATTCTGTATGGACTTTCTATTCATAATGAGCACATTTTTTTCATAGCCATTATCTAATGTAAAAAATGTAACATTTCTCTATCAGAAATGTTACATTCTTTTTTACTTTGTATTCAAGTATGCTTCTCTATCTTCTGCCGGTGTGATTCCGTTAAACATTTTTTTATATACTTGTGTAAAATGAGAAAAATTCGTATATCCTACTTTCATTGCAATCATACTGATTGACATTTTCGTAGTTCGAACCATCTGTTTTGCTAATTTCATCTTTTCCGTTACAATATATTCTTTTAGCGAAACCCCTACTTCCTTTTTAAATAGCCTAGACACATAATTCGGATTTAGATGAACCGCATCAGCTATATCAGTTCTTTTTATATTCTCATCTATATTACTTCTAATATATATTAATATTTGATCAATTTGTGTTTTCTGTTTCTCCTCAGTCGAATAAAATTCACTAAAGTAACCATTTACATAACGTATAAGCCAAACCATGTCATCAATAGAAGAATAAGCAGTTAACGCCCTTTTTAAATCGTCCTGATTTTCAAATATCTGACTCGGTGTACTGTTATTCTTTTCTGCTGCTAAATACACCACTCTCATAAACTCCTGATAAAATCTTAAGAGAGAATCTGCGCTTAACTGTCTACTCTTCATCACTTCATTCAAGGCTCCCATTGCATTATCACAGATCGTATCATACATATTATTCTCTAATAACGTATCCAAATCAGGGCAAAAATCCGTTAATGTAAGTTTATTCTCACCATCTCCTAAATTACCCGCGTCTGCATCAAATACTGTTCTGCTAATGACAACATGCTTCGATTTTAACTGGATTAGCTTATCCACATCTGCCCTAACTTGATTCAAGTTCTTACATTCTGTTACGTAGCAAGCCAAATTACTATTATAGTACTCGTAAAATACGTCCACAAAATGTTCCAACTGTTTGATAACGACCTCCTTTTCAATATGATTCTCTGGCTCGGTATGATAAAGGTAGATTATATATTCCTCTTTATTTAATTGATAAAGTAATACTTCTTGACCATAATATGAAAATAATTCTGTAACAATGTTTTTCATCGCATACTTTATTAATTCTTCGCTCCAGTTATTTAAAGCCTCCTGATTTTGAAAAACTTGTGTATAAATCAAAAAGCATTTGGCATCTTCTAAAAAATTAATTCCCATTCCTTCAAGGTTTCTTTTTACTTTATGAAAGGATTCTTCCTGCCCCAAAAACCAATCTTTTAAAATACCGTTTAAAATAAGATCTTTTTGCTCAATAACAAGTTCACCAATGGATTTAATTCGTTGTATTCTTCTATTACTGTTTATCTTATCCATTGTGCGTAAGATTGAATTTTCAATATCCTCATATCTAGCTGGCTGTAGAATATAATCAATACTCTCTAACCGTATTGCTTCTTTTGCATAGATAAAATCTGCATGAGCAGTTAAAAAGATGCATTCGATATCCATTTTTTCTTCTTTTATCCATTTATAAAGACTTAATCCACTCTCCACAGGCATTTCGATATCACATAATAAAATGTCAACTTTATGTTTTTTCAGTTGTTCCCTTGCTTCAAAGGCATTATAGGCTTTTAATACTCTACAGTCCCCTAGCCTTTTCCAGTTAATACCGAATACAAGTCCACTAACTACACTAATTTGGTCATCTACAATCAATACTGTCATTCACGTCACCTCTTGTCTGCGTCTCTTCGTAAGGAATGTATATCTCAATACATGCACCTGTACAATTACTAAACAGGATTGTTCCTCTACCTTTATAAATCAGCTCAATCCTTTTCTTTACATTCATGATTCCAATGTGGTCTTTATCATAACTATCCTGATTATCGTTTAACTTTTGGAGCATCTCCTCAGAAAATCCACAACCATTATCAATGATCGTAATACATAAAAAAGCCTCACCTTCTCCTCGCAGTAATGAAATTTTTAATGTAATAAAATGTGTTTTCTTTAATTGAGCTCCATACTTAACCGAATTTTCAACAAATGTTAAAATAGATAACGGTGGTATTTTACAATCTAGTAACTCCTCGTCTACATCTATTCTACATTGAGGATGATTTGATGAGCTCATTTGTTGAAGCATCATGTAGTTGGATACACTATGTAGTTCATCTCTCACACTGATAAAAGATGGATTGTTTCGAAACATACTACGTATATAATCAGAGAAAACTAATATCATATCTTGAATATTTTGATACTCTTTTTGCTGTGCTAGTGCATAAATATTTTTTAAGCAATTTAAATAGAAATGAGGCTTTATCTGAATTTGGAGATATTGCATCTCTGTGTTCTTAATTTGAATCTCCTTTTCATAAGTGTCAATTCTTAATTGTTTTATTTTATCGATCATTGTATTAAATGTTTCTCTTACTTGGATGAATTCTTCTGTCCTAAAATCCTCCTCCATATGTGCCCCTAAATCTCCTGCTTTAATCATTTCCATAGTATTTAATAGCGATTGCAATGGAAGAAATAAAGTCTTTCTCATTAAATAATAACTTATTGGTAAAAGCAAGGCTAAGCCTATTGATAATACCATTAAAATAACCTGCACATAATCAAGATACTTCAATACACCATGATAGGGAGATATATACACTTGCCTTACCCCTCCATAATCTAATTCCTCCTGAACCACCATAAATCTTTGTGGCTTACCACCTGATATGTAATAATTCTTTGTATTATCTAAAATCTCTATGTTCCAATCTGTAACAACTTCTTTCATTGTAATAGGAACTCCCTCAGTAGTGGTATAAAAGAGAAACCCATTTTCACTATCATCATTTACGTCCTGTGGTTTTTTAGTAAACTTAAAATCGACCATAGCACAGGTATATACATCATTATTATTTAGCGCTAGTGTTAAATAATACTCGTCCCCTATTTGTTGAACATTCCACTTTCCTTTGTTCTTACTATCTTCTTTAATAACACTACGAAAATATTTACTAATTTCATTTTTTTGTTGATAAGTATAATAATTCTTGGCTTTAGTATTATACACCATTCGGTACAAATCATGCTTTCCTGAATATATCCCCAATGCTGCTACCCCATCTAATCCCATATTCAAAAATTCAGTATAATCACACGCTATTTCCCCCATATTAATAAATGCATCTATTCTATTTGAAATATAGTTAAGCTGTAGCATATCAGAGTCATTTGCTAAAGAATTGGCCAAATAATATTGCGTAAACTCTATATCTTGTATCACAGGTTTTTCATATATGGATATCGTATTCCGATTATTATTTGCTACTTGATTATTCAATATATTCAGAGAATAAAGATTATATAGAAACAATACTAAAAGAAGTGGAATTACAATTAACGCCATTAAAATCAAGACTTTTGTTCTTATCTTTCTCATTACTGTCCCCTTTGTAAAAAATAGTTACTCTAAAAAGAAAATTGATTCTTTAATTAGTATTATATAACAATAAACCAGCAATATAAAGCACCATTTTCTATTCTCACTGCTTTATACATACATTCTATACATAATTCTTTACATTAGTAACGTAATAGTGCACAATAATAGAGCTGTCATAGTTCAAAATTCAAACTACAACAGCTCTGTTTAATCATTAAATTCAATATTAACAAGTGTTAACCCATGCGCAGGTGCATTAGGGCCTACTTTCATACGCTCTGTGGAGGCCAAGACCTCTGCAATCCGGGTTGGTTCCATAATTCCTAATCCTACATTTATTAATGTTCCTGAAATAATCCTAACCATATTATATAAAAATCCATTACCACAAACACGTAAGATTATTTCATCACCCTGACGAATTACATCTAGACTATAAATCGTTCTAACCGTGCTTTGAACTTGTGCCTTCGTGGAACAGAAACTCTTAAAATCATGTTCACCTACTAGATAATTGGCTGCTTCTTGCATCTTATCCGTATCTAACTTCTTATATACAAAATGATAGTATAGGCGCATGGTTGGAAGGTTGAACTCTCGATTTAATATCTTATATTCATATGTCTTGCAGTTCTTATGATATCTAGGATGAAAATCATGAGGAACCTCATTAGAGGATTGAATCACAATATCCTCTGGTAACCGCTGGTTTAACGCGTAGGCTATCTTATCAGCAGGGATTCTGGTCTCTGTATCAAAAACTGCTACATTGCCAAGTGCATGCACTCCTGAATCCGTCCTACTAGAGCCAATAACCTCTATATCTTCACCAAGCAATTTTGTTAGTTGCTTGTTAATAATCTCTTCCACGGAGATTGCATTAGGTTGTTTTTGCCAACCGCAGTATTTACTTCCATCATATGCGATCACTAATTTAATACGTTTCATACAACATAAAACTCCTTACTGTATGTCTAGAATGGGCTAACAACCTTCACAAGTACTAAAACTACAAGATAGCCAGCCAGTATAATATAAGCAATTGCGTCTTGCTTATGATATTTTAATGGTTTCATCTTTGTTCTTCCCTCACCACCATGATAGCATCTAGCTTCCATTGCCATTGCCAAATCATTAGCTCTACGAAATGCAGAAACAAAGAGTGGTACTAATAGCGGAACTAAACTCTTTGCCTTCTTAATCAGATTACCAGACTCAAAATCAGCACCTCTTGCCATCTGTGCTTTCATAATCTTATCCGTCTCTTCTAACAAAATAGGTATAAATCTAAGTGCGATAGACATCATCATTGCAATCTCATGTACAGGAACTTTAATCTTTTTTAGTGGATTCATAATCTTCTCTAATCCATCTGTTAGATGATTAGGGGTTGTTGTAAATGTCATTAAGGAAGATCCCATAATTAACAAAATAAGACGTATAGCCATGAATCCTGCTATCTCAATACCTTGCCTTGTTATCTTCAAAAAGCCCCACTTCCATAATACATCACCAGGTGTTAGGAAGATGTTGAATACTACAGCAAAGATTAGCAAAAACATAATAGATTTCAAGCCTTTTAGAATATGCTTAATCGGTACTTCTGATGTCTTAATTATTAACCCTAAAAAGCCAAAAACAACAAGGTAAGGAATAAACTTACGGAACAAGAACAAAGATATAATATATATAAAGGTACCTATAATTTTTGTTCTAGGATCAAGTTTGTGTATGAATGAATCTCTTGGGTAATACTGTCCAATTGTTATGTCTCTTATCATATTCTTACCTTACCCTTCTATTATTTCCCGTCTAGCCCACTTAAGAATCTCGTCTTTGGCTTCATCAATTGTTGTTGCATTTGTATCTACCATTATTCCTTGCTCCCTTAATCCGTTCATTACATACGTTACCTGAGGGGCAGCTAGTCCAATTGTTTCTAATACCTTATAATTAGCAAATACTTTCTTTGGTACATCGCTATATACAACTTCACCTTTATTCATTACAATTATACGGTCAACGTATTTTGCGACATCTTCCATGCTATGTGAAACAAGAATAACTGTTATTTTGCGTTCTTTGTGTAGCTTAGAAATCTGATCAAGAATCTCATCTCTACCAGCTGGATCTAACCCTGCCGTAGGTTCATCTAATATTAATACTTCTGGTCTCATAGCAAGTACACCTGCTATTGCTACTCTTCTCTTTTGACCTCCAGATAATTCGAAGGGAGAGCAGTCAATTAAGTCTTCTTGAATTCCTACCTGTTTTAGGGCTTCATAGGAATACAGATCAACTTCTAATTGAGGTAACCCTTGATTCTTTGGACCGAAACTTACATCTTTAATGACTGTTGTCTCAAACAACTGATGTTCTGGATATTGAAATACTAGTCCTACCTTATTTCTTAACTCGCGCATATTAAAATCATTATCATAAATATCTTTTCCATTATAATAGATTGTTCCGCTTGTTGCTTTCATCAATCCATTAAGATGTTGGATTAATGTAGATTTTCCCGAACCAGTATGCCCGATCAGACCGATAAATTCACCATCATTGATTGTTAAATTAACATCTTTTAATGCATGCTTTTCATATGCACTTCCTACACTATAACTATAATTTACATGATCTAACGTAATTGACATTCTCTCACCGCCTGTCTATAATCTAGTAATTTCACTTACAAGTTCATCAACTGTCAGTATCCCTTCCGGTATTGCTAGTCCATTTTTTCTTAGTTCATGAGCAAGCTCTGTTACCTGAGGTACATCTAATCGATATTCCTTCAATTCATCCACCCTTGTAAATATTTCTCTTGGGGTACCTTGCATTACAATTTTGCCTTGGTCCATTACAATAACTTTGTCTGCCCCAATTACTTCTTCCATGTAATGTGTAATCAGGAGTACTGTTACCTTTTCTTCACGATTTAGTCTTGTAATGGTGCGAATAACATCTTTACGCCCATTAGGATCCAACATTGCCGTTGGCTCATCTAAAACGATACATTCCGGTTTCATCGCCATAATTCCAGCTATTGCTACACGCTGCTTTTGTCCACCCGATAACTTGTTAGGGGAATGGGAACGGTATTCTAGCATACCAACTGCACGCAAGCTATCCTCAACACGCTTCCATATTTCTTCGGTTTCAACGCCTAAATTTTCAGGCCCGAATCCAACATCCTCTTCTACGATTGTTCCAATTATTTGATTATCAGGATTCTGAAATACCATACCTGCAGACTGTCTAATATTCCAAACATTATCTTCTTCCTTAGTATCATATCCATTGACCCATAATGTTCCTTCTGTAGGCATAAGGATAGCATTCAGATGCTTTGCTAATGTTGATTTACCAGAACCATTATGTCCTAATATAGCAACAAAATCACCTTTTTTTATATCAATATCAATGTCATCGAGAGCTCTATTAATGCCGATCGTATTTCCTTCTTCGTCTCGACGAATATACTCATGTACTAATTGTTTAGCCTTAATGATTCCCATACGCAATTCCTCGTTTATCTATAATTCAGCCATTATTTACTTTTAACATTGTACGGTATTATTCTAGCAAATGCAAGAGTTACCGTACATAAACCTTTCATTTGCAAAAAGGCTATAATAAACTTATGAATATTTTCATATTCTTAGGTTTATCATAGCCTATTTATCAAAATTATATTAATTGTTCAAAAAATCTTCCTTAATAAAAATTATTATTGTTTTTTTGCTCAGGAGTATCATAAGATTCTGGTACATATTTTTCAGGAACATACCCTTCTCTTACATACTCTTCGGGTACATACTCTTCTGATGGCGCAGTTTCTTCTTCACTTCTTGCATTCTGATAAGGAAGCATTAAAAATTGATCAAAGTTTTCTTTAAATAAATTCTGTAAATCCTCATTAAATCCAAGCACAATCTGTGGTTGCGTCTCAGCATATATACTTAAGATATTTCTTGCTACTTCCTCTGAAGCTACTGTTATGAGAGTAAACTTCTTATTACGGTCAGCAAGAGCTATTTGTCTTGTTGTGGTTGTTACACCCCTTCTTGTAGATCTTGTTTCTTTATAATAAGCCCAGATATAATCTGCATTTTTGAGAATCCTAATTTTATTCCCTCTAATATACGCGGTATACCTACCAGTAATCCATATATTACTTATTTCATTTGCTCCATCTAACTCCATACAAAGTTGTTCAAATGTAATCCCATTATCTACTGCGAAGTTCTTAACATCTTTTGCATATCTACCGCTTAACGCTCTTATTAACGACATTAGAGCAAATAGTGCTGCAAATATAATCACTCCACACCCCATAATTGCATATGTACTATTAAACTTACCAACATAGTTTACTTTGAATACGTAATCTGAATACATATCCTCTGCTAAACCAACCTGTGTCATGAAACTCTTTAGTTCTGAATATTCACGATCACTTAGTTTAACAAATGTACCTCTATAAGAGGAAGGTGTTGGCTCTGAATTATTATCTAACGCTATCCCTGTATTATCCAACAAAACATCAAACTCGTTCATTAAATCAGAACCATCTGCAAGTAATGCGAGATATTGTGACAAGTTAACGTCGGTTATGTAATATCTTGAAGTGGTCTCCACGTTCGTTCTAGTACCATCTTTATATTCCGTATAGCTTTCTACTTCTAAGAAATAGTCGTATATATATGCAATCTCGGCTTCAACGTATTTACCAGAATATTTATCTAAATCAATATTATCAATATCGATTTTTTCTGGCCCCATTACAAACTTAATAGGTCCCATATCTGTATATATCAACGTACCTATTATTATTGCAATACATACAACAATTTTAATAATTGCCTTCTTAATGATATTCTTTCTTATTTTTTGTAACATAAATGCTCCTCCCTACTCACCTTTTAAACTTTTATTGATTATTACATTTCCCTTTCACTCAATTACATATACTTTCCAAGTGTAACACAATATTTACCATAATCCTATAGGTCTGTGGATTTATTTACCTTTTTAGTTTAATTTGTTAATTTTGCATAAAAAAAGAGGCTATTACTTAATAAGTATATTAGCCTCAAAAACAGAAAGTAAATGGTGACTACCACTTACTTTCTACTATTTATCTATAGTTTTTCTTATACTAACTCAATAAGAACTTCCATAGCTGCGTCACCTTTACGTTGACCAATTTTAACGATTCTTGTGTAACCACCGTTACGACCAACATATTTAGGTGCGATTTCATCGAATAATAAATCTGTTACATCAACAGTCTTAGTATTCTTTTTCTTACCAGCAGCTTCAGCTGGAACTTCTGTTACTGTGTAAAGAGTTTTAAGCATTTGTCTTCTAGCGTGTAATCTTGAAGCACTGTCTTTTTTGATTGTTTTTTCAACATCATCAAAAACTGTTACTTTCTTACCATCAACAACTTCCTTCACTCTCTTACCATCTTTATCTTTACGAGCAACTTTAGCAGTTACTGTTACAGTTTCAAAGTTATCCTTTTCTTTAACAGCAAGTGCGATCATGCCCTCAGCAATTTTACGAATCTCTTTTGCTTTAGCTTCAGTAGTAACGATTTTACCATGATATAATAAATTAGTTACTTGGTTACGAAGTAAAGCTTTTCTTTGACTTGAAGTTCTTCCAAGTTTTCTATAGCCTGCCATTTTCTTACCTCCTTATGACTTTTATTCATCACTTAGGTTAAGTGATAAACCTAGTTCTTTTAGCTTAGCGAGTACTTCCTCAAGGGATTTACGGCCAAGGTTTCTTACTTTCATCATATCTTCTGAAGTTCTGTTAGTTAATTCTTCAACAGTATTAATTCCAGCTCTCTTCAAGCAGTTGTATGAACGAACGGATAATTCTAGCTCATCAATGTTCATTTCAAGTACTTTTTCTTTTTCATTATCTTCTTTTTCTACCATAACTTCGGCAGTCTTAGCATTTTCAGAAAGATCAATGAAAGAATTAAGATGCTCGCTAAGAACTTTTGCGGCCAAACTAACTGCTTCATCAGGTACAAGTGTACCGTTTGTATAAACATCTAATGTTAGCTTATCATAATCAGTGATTTGTCCAACACGAGTGTTTTCAACTGTTAAGTTAACACGTTCTACTGGTGTGTAGATTGAGTCTACAGGGATTACACCGATTGGTAAATCATCATTTTTATTTTTGTCAGAGCTGATATAACCTCTACCCCTTGTAATTGTTAATTCCATATATAGCTTGCTGTCAGCACCACCGCTTAAGTTAGCTATAACTAGATCTGGATTTAAAATTTCAATGTCAGGATCGGCCTGGATGTCTCCAGCTGTTACAACTCCTTCACCTTCAAACTCGATATATGCAGTTTTTGGCTCATTCGTTTCGCTAGTATTCTTGATTGCTAAGCTCTTAATGTTCATTATTATTTCAGTTACGTCTTCTTTAACGCCTGGAATTGTACTAAATTCGTGAACAACACCGTCAATTTTAACTTGACTAACTGCTGCTCCAGGTAAAGAAGAAAGCATAATCCTTCTTAAAGAATTACCCAAAGTTGTTCCGTATCCTCTTTCAAGTGGCTCAACTACAAAACGTCCATATTTTTTATCTTCAGAAATCTCTGCAATCTCTATTTTTGGTTTTTCAAAATCAAACACTATTGGACCCTCCTTTTGGGTTAAATTATTGAGGGTAATCATTCATAACATATAACTTTCATTATATAGTAGTTACGGGTAATTATCTTGGCATAACCAACGCTACCCATAACCACAATGATACAAATGAAAACTACATATTATTTAGAATACAACTCGACGATAAGCATTTCGTTAACTGGAACATCAATTTGATCTCTTGTAGGCATTTCTTTAACAATACCTTTTAAAGCATCTTGGTCAGCTTCTAACCAAGCTGGTACTAATCTAGAACCAGTTACTTCTAAGACATCTTTATATCTTTGTGCAGTTTTGCACTTTTCTTTAATTTCGATTACATCACCTGGTTTAACTGAATAAGAAGGGATGTTTACACATTTACCGTTTACTAAAACGTGTTTGTGATCAACGATTTGTCTAGCTTCTTTTCTAGTTCTACCAAAACCTAAACGATAAATTACGTTATCTAATCTAAGTTCAAGAATGATCATAAGGTTTTCACCAGCTGTGCCATTCTTCATTTTTTTAGCTTTTGCAAAATTGTTTCTAAATGGTTTTTCTAATACACCATAGATAAATTTAGCTTTTTGTTTTTCTTTTAATTGTAAGCCGTACTCACTTAATTTTTTACCAGCTCTTGGAGCTCTATTAGATTTCTTGTCTATTCCTAGGTAAATAGGATCAAGACCAAGTGATCTACATCTTTTTAAAACAGGACTCATGTCTCTTGCCATGCTATTAGTTACCTCCTAATCTATTAACTTAAATCTTTACCAGTAAACATGTACTTTATACATTTTTTACCTTTGCAGTAACAATAACGCTCCTTGTTACTCTATGAAAGATTACAGTTGTTACAGCGTTTCATATATTAATCGTAAGTTAAGAACTACACTCTTCTACGTTTTGGTGGTCTACAACCGTTGTGTGGAACTGGAGTAACATCTTTGATGCTAGTTACTTCAATACCGCAAGCTTGTAGCGCACGGATAGCTGCTTCTCTACCTGAACCTGGTCCTTTAACCATAACTTCTACTGATTTTAAACCATGAACGATTGCTGCTTTAGCTGCAGTTTCCGCTGCCATTTGTGCTGCATAAGGAGTAGATTTCTTAGAACCTCTAAATCCTAATCCACCTGCACTAGCCCATGAAAGAGCATTTCCTTCTGCATCTGTTAGCGTAACAATTGTATTGTTAAAAGATGACTGAATATGTGCTTGTCCACGGTCAACGTTTTTCTTAACACGTTTTTTAGTCACTTTTTTTGCTATTTTTTTAGCCATTTCCAAACCCTCCTATTGGATTTTTATTCCTATTATTTAACCGAATAAATTAAGATAATTATTTCTTCTTGTTTGCAACAGTTCTCTTAGGACCTTTTCTAGTTCTAGCATTAGTCTTAGTTTTTTGACCACGAACAGGAAGACCTTTTCTATGACGGATTCCTCTGTAACATCCGATTTCTTGTAATGTCTTAATATTAAGTGCGATTTGTCTACGTAAATCACCTTCAACAGTATGACTTGCGTCGATTACGTCACGAATTCTTGAAACTTCTTCGTCAGTTAAATCTCTAACGCGAGTGTCTGGATTAACATTAGCTTCAGCTAATATTTGATTAGAACTTACTCTACCAATTCCATAAATGTAAGTAAGACCGATTTCAACACGTTTTTCTCTTGGTAAATCTACACCACTGATACGAGCCATGCGCGTATTACACCTCCATAATTGTAATTAATTATACTGTTAAGACCGTTTGTAATATCATATGACTAATACATGATCAACATATGGTGAAATGCATACTACTAAACTTCTTAACTAATCATAGTTTCATTTAATAATTTTATTTGTTATCGGGACTAGTAGCCCCTACATATAATAGAATACACAGTACCATATATTCTATTTTTGTAATGAACAACCTTTCCAGGCGTTTCATTACATCAGCCGCTTTAAATTGTGACAAACACAAGTGAATTCTTATGTTTGTGTATACTAAAGGCATCAAAGATATTATGTTTTTTCAGACAACAACGTTATCATACATAACAATGTCATCATTAATAACACAGAATAACGACACCATAGTATATTAAATAACAAGTACGCCTATTTCACTGTCAACACAGCAAAAAGTGCATAACATTCCTGTTATCCACAATATCACAATGGAATATCGTCGATATGATCTTAAAACATATGACAAATATTCAGCGTATGATTTCTCATACGCGCTAGTTACCTAGCAGATTGTAACACAAAAAGCAAGAACTATTTATGATCGAAAATATATATACGAAACAATAAAAAGCCCTTCCGCTTTTTATTGGATATTAGCCTTGTCTTTGTTTGTGTCTAGGATTTTCACAGATAACTCTGATACTTCCTTTTCTCTTAATAATTTTGCATTTTTCGCAAATTGGTTTTACTGATGACCTTACCTTCATCGAGATTCACTCCTTTCACAAAAGTCAGCTCCCATTATACCATTTTAAACTGTAAATAGCAAGCGTTATTTATATAAAATTAAATTTACTATTCATTCCCTCTTTTTCATCAATATTTTCAAATTATATTACTTAAAATACCGAATTTCATAGGTCCCAAATTGTGTTATTGCAATTTGTGTACATCATTTTTATCAAAAAAATGTGCACTTGAATAGTTAGTTATTAATTTAATATACCTTCATTATACCTTTACTTATTTATCTCTCCAGATAATTCTTCCTTTTGATAAATCATAAGGTGATAATTCTAATGTTACCTTATCTCCTGGTAATATACGAATGAAGTTCATTCTTAATTTACCACTAATATGAGCTAAAACTTTGTGTCCATTTTCTAACTCAACCTGGAACATTGCGTTTGGTAATTTTTCGATAACAATTCCTTCGATTTCAACTACATCTGCTTTTGACATTTTTAAACCTCCTAAATTCCTTCAAAGGGGATATCCTATCCCGTGGTTACTTTACTAATCTATTGTTTCAAGAATATCTTTATAGATCTTTTAATATCCTCATCCGTTACTTTTTTACCTGAGTTCATACATTCTTTTATAATCTCAGGAATATCATTAATGATTTGAATGTGCTTTAATTTTTTCTTTTTGGGATTACTGATTTTTTTTCGTATACCATCCACTAGATATACATATTCTTGATCAGCTTCAATTATTACATATAAATTTCCTTTGTCATGCCCTGCTTTTGAATATGCAAGCATACCATACTGAAAAGTTTCTAATTGATACATCTTGCACCACCTACTTTTTTGCAGATAGTAAAATAGGCTCACCATCTGTAATCAAAATCGTATTCTCGTAATGTGCTGACAAAGAACCATCTTCTGTAACAACTGTCCAATCATCTTCAAGCCATTCCACATCATAACGTCCAATATTTACCATAGGTTCTATTGCAAGCGTCATACCTGCCTGCAGTTTAATCCCTCTTCTTTTCTGTCGGAAGTTTGGGATTTCTGGGTCTTCATGTAATGCAGTTCCTATTCCATGTCCCACTAAGTCCCGTACAACTGAAAATCCAAAAGACTCTACATATTCCTGTATCGCAATTGAAATATCATTAAGGTGATAACCTTCTTTGGCGAATTTAATTCCTTCAAAAAAGCTTTGCCTAGTTACCTCAATTAATTTCTTTGCTTCATCACTAATATTACCAACTGCCCAGGTTCTTGCTGCATCTGAATGATAACCTTTATAAATTACACCTGCATCGAGACTAACAATATCTCCATCTTGTATATATCTGTCCTTTGAAGGAATTCCATGAACAACTTCATCATTAACCGATACACAAATTGATGCTGGATATCCATTATAATTTAAGAAGGAAGGGATGCAACCTAATTTACGAATAATCTCTTCTCCTTTTTTATCGATATCCATGGTTGTAATTCCTGGTTTTACGTAATGCTTCAATTCATCATGCACGATTGCAAGTATATTACCTGCTTCTTTCATTAACTCAATTTCTTTACCTGATTTAATTGTAACAGACATTATTTATTCACCTAGAATCTTAACGATGGCAGCGAATACATCAGCCATATCTACTGTTCCATCTACCTCTACAAGTACATTTTTCTTCGTATAGTAGTCGATAAGTGGTTGTGTTTGATCATGATATACATTAAGACGTTTTTCAACTGTTTCTGGTTTATCATCATCACGCAAGATAAGTTCCTTTCCACATGTATCACATATACCTTCTGTTTTAGGAGGAATATGAACTAAGTGATACGTAGCACCACAAGCTACACAAGCTCTTCTGCCTGACATTCTACGAATGATATTCTCATCTGGTACTTCTACATTAATAGCATAATCTATTTTCTCTCCGATTGCATCTAATGCAGCATCAAGTGCTTCAGCTTGAGGAATTGTTCTTGGGAACCCATCAAGAACATAACCATTTGTACAGTCTTCTTGCTTCACGCGATCAACTACAAGATCAACTACTAATTCATCTGGAACTAATAATCCTTGATCCATGTAAGTCTTAGCCTTATTGCCAAGTTCTGTTCCGTTCTTGATATTAGCACGGAATATATCTCCCGTAGAAATGTGTGGAATTTTATATTTCTCAGCGATTTTTTTCGCCTGTGTTCCTTTGCCCGCTCCTGGGGCACCTAACATAATAATCTTCATAATTTTCCTCCCTTACATACTATTATTACCATCATATTTTCTAATCAATCATTAGTACATCTTTATAGTAGTAAAAGCTGCAGGACGAATCACTACAGCTTACTACTATTCTTATTAATCGTTTAGAAAACCTTTATAGTGACGAACAAGCATTTGTGACTCAATTTGTTTCATAGTTTCAAGAACTACACCAACAATAATGATCAATGATGTTCCACTAAAAGATACATCAGCACCAAATGCACCAGAGAAGAAGATTGGTACAACTGCAACAATTGTTAAACCAATTGCTCCGATGAGGATGATGTTATTAAGTACTTTTGTAAGGTAATCTGTAGTAGGTTTACCTGGACGGATACCAGGGATGAATCCACCTTGTTTCTTCATATTATTTGAAATCTCAATTGGATTAAAAGTAATTGAAGTATAAAAATATGCAAAGAAAATCAATAATGCAATATAAACCACTAAACCTAATGTATACTTAAACTCGCCAAAACTTGTAAAGTTACACCAAGCTTGTTGATTCATAATTTTAAGTATTTTCTGACCTAAGCTTGCGCCAGCACCAGAAGCTGGATTAGTTCCAAACAAACTAGCAATAATAATTGGGAATTGCAATAATGAACCAGCAAAAATTACTGGAATAACACCAGCAGTATTTACTTTTAAAGGAATACTAGAAGTTTGTCCACCAACCATCTTTCTTCCTTGTACTTTTTTAGCATATTGAACAGGGATTCTTCTTTCTCCATCTTGTAAAAAGATAATGAATACTACCATTGCTACAATAACAGCTAAAATAATTGCTGCAGCAAGTATAGAATTAACTACATTTCCTGAACTCTCAATATCAACAAACTTTTTGTAAAGTGTGCTTATATCGGCAGGTATTCTTGAAATAATATTAATTAATAAGATAATTGAAATACCATTTCCTACACCTTTTTCTGTAATTCTTTCGCCTAACCACATAAGGAAAGCAGAACCTGCTGTTAATGATACTGCTACCATAACAACACCAGTAAATGTAAGTCCACCGTCTAAATAGCCTGAGTTACCAAATCCAATTGCCATAGCAACACTTTCAATAACAGCTAAAGCAACTGTTACATAACGTGTATACTCTGCAATTTTCTTTCTTCCATCTTCCCCGTCTTTTTGCATTTCTTCCAACTTTGGTATAGCAATAGTTAAAAGCTGCATAATGATTGATGAAGTAATGTATGGTGTAATATTCAATGCAAAGATTGACATGGTGGTAAAAGAACCACCAGTCAATGCATCAAAGAACCCCAAACTAGTCTGCTGACTAAAGAACTGCTTAATCGCATCTCCATTCACCCCTGGGATAGGAAGTTGACAACCGATTCGAACAATAACGAGTGCTATAAAAGTATAAATTAATTTTTTTCTTATATCTTTAATTTTCCACGCATTTCGGATTGTCTGCAACATCCTTAAATCACCTCAGCATTTCCACCAAGAGCTTGAATTTTTTCAACAGCGCTTGCGCTATAAGCATTTACTTTAACATCAAGCTTCTTAGTAAGTTCTCCGTTTCCTAGAATCTTAACGCCATCTCTTGGATTCTTAACGATTCCAGTTTCGATAAGTGCTTCTACTGTAACAACAGCGCCATCTTCAAATCTGTTAAGAGTATCAATATTAATACCAACGATTTCTTTAGAGTTTCTACAAGTGAAACCTCTCTTAGGTAAACGTCTGTATAAAGGCATTTGTCCACCTTCAAAACCTGGTCTTGGAGCTCCAGAACGAGCTTTTTGTCCTTTATGACCTTTACCTGCTGTCTTACCGTTACCTGAACCGTGTCCACGTCCTCTTCTAAAGTTATCACTGTGTTTTGCACCGTCAGCTGGTCTTAATTCTGATAAATTCATGTGTACACCTCCTTACTAATTCGTGATTATATTTCTTCAACCTTTACTAAATGTCTAACTTGTTGGATCATTCCTCTAACTGCAGCGTTATCTGGCATTTCAACAGTTTTGTTTACTTTTTTAAGTCCTAATGCTTCAACAGTTGCTTTGTGTTTTGGAATAGCACCAATTGTAGATTTAACTAAAGTAATATTTAATTTTTCAGCCATGTCTTTTACCTCCTACTAACCTAGTAGCTCTTCAACTGAAACACCGCGAAGTTTAGCTACTTCTTCAGGAGTTTTAAGTTGACTTAATCCTTCGATTGTAGCAAGTACTACGTTTTGCTTATTATTTGATCCTAATGATTTTGTACGGATATTCTTAAGGCCGGCAAGTTCGATAACCGCACGAACTGGTCCACCTGCGATAACACCTGTACCTTCTGGAGCTTTCTTTAATAATACAGAAGCGCTTCCAAAGTTACCAATGAAGTCATGTGGAATACTTCCATTTTCGTCCATAGGTAATGAGATTAATTTTTTAGTAGCATCTTCTTTTCCTTTACGAATTGCTTCAGGAATTTCGGCTGCTTTACCTAAACCAACACCAACGTGTCCGTTCTTGTCACCAACAACTACTAATGCAGTAAATCTGAAGTTACGTCCACCTTTTACTACTTTAGTAACACGTTTGATTGATACTACTTTATCTTCTAATTCCATCTGACTAGCATCAATGATTGTACGTTTCATCTATTCTCCTCCTTACCCTAGAATTCTAGACCAGCTTCTCTTGCTGCGTCCGCTAAAGCTTTTACTTTACCTTGATATATGAATCCGCCTCTATCGAAGACAACTGTAGTAATACCTTTTTCTAATGCTTTTTTCGCAATAACAGTTCCTAAATATGCTGCTGCTGCTACGTCATTTGTCTTATCAAGCTCAGCCTTAACTTCTTTTTGTAAAGTTGAAGCTGATACTAAAGTATTACCTACTGTATCATCAATAATTTGAGCGTACATATGATTATTACTTCTAAACACAGCTAAACGTGGTCTCTGAGTAGTACCAGAGAAACGATTACGTAATTTTCTATGTTTTTTAACACGAACTTTACTTCTTGATTCTTTACTAACCATTGTTTTTACACTCCTTTAATTATTTTTTACCAGTCTTACCAACTTTACGTCTAATAATTTCATCAGCATATTTAATACCTTTACCTTTGTAAGGTTCTGGTTGTCTCTTTTCTCTGATATTAGCAGCGTATTGGCCAACTTTTTCTTTATCTATACCTTTAACAATAACTTTGTTTTGTCCTTCAAGAATAACTTCGATTCCTTCTGGATCTTCCATAATTACTGGATGAGAATATCCTAAAGATAATGTTAATGTTTTTCCTTGCTTAGCAGCTCTGTAACCAACACCGTTGATTTCAAGAACTTTTTCATAGCCAGCTGTTACACCAACTACCATGTTTGAAATTAATGTTCTAGTAAGACCATGTAAAGATTTCATTTTCTTTAAATCGCTTGGTCTAGTTACAACAATTTCTTCGCCTTCAACTTTAATGTCCATTTCTGATGGTAAAACTCTTTCAAGAGTTCCCTTTGGACCTTTAACAGTCACTTTGTTATTTTCTGCTACCGTTACAGTAACGCCTGCAGGGATAGCGATAGGCATTCTTCCTATACGTGACATGTTGCACCTCCTATAATATTACAACGCATGCTCAGTATCCGTTACTAAGGAGCAAACGCGTACATGTTATTAGTTATCAGTAACTCACGTTACATTCTTATCTTCTAGTTCCTTTTAGTAAATCTTACTAGGTAAGTCTACTTCTAGGAATGAAGTACATGAGAATCGAAGATTCTCATGTATAACAGCTACATTCTAGTCGTTTATTACCAAACGAATGCTAAAACTTCTCCACCTACATTAAGAGCTCTTGCTTCTTTATCAGTGATAACACCTTTGCTTGTAGAGATGATAGCTGTTCCTAAACCACCAAGAACTTTTGGTAAGTTTTCTTTTGTTGCGTATACACGAAGACCTGGTTTAGAAATTCTTTTAAGACCTGTGATGATCTTAACATTTTTATCTTTACCATATTTTAATGTGATATGGATATTGTTAAATCCGTCAACTTCTTCAATTTCAAAACTTTTGATGTATCCCTCTCTTAAAAGGATTTCAGCGATAGCTACTTTCATTTTAGAAGCAGGTACATCTACAGTATCATGTTTAGCAGTATTCGCATTACGAATTCTTGTAAGCATATCTGCGATTGGATCATTCATTGTCATTTAATTTTGCCTCCTTCCTTAATATTACCAGCTTGCCTTTTTAACACCTGGAATTTGTCCTTTATATGCTAATTCACGGAAACAAATTCTACAGATTCCGTATTTTCTTAAATAAGCATGTGGACGACCACAGATTCTACAACGATTGTATTCTCTTGTAGAGAACTTTTGTGGACGTTGTTGTTTAACCTTCATTGACGTCTTAGCCATGAACTTTTCCCTCCTAACTATTTTTTGAATGGCATACCGAATAATGATAATAAATAACGAGCTTCCTCATCAGTTTTAGCTGTTGTTACAAATATGATATCCATACCTCTAACTTTATCAACCTTATCATATTCAATTTCAGGGAAAATTAATTGTTCTTTAATTCCAAGGGCATAATTTCCTCTACCATCAAATGCATTAGGATTAACACCTCTAAAGTCACGTACACGAGGTAATGCTAAATTAATTAGACGATCAGCGAAATCATACATTCTTTCGCCACGAAGAGTTACTTTACATCCGATAGGCATACCTTCTCTGATTTTGAAGTTCGCTACAGAGTTTTTCGCTCTTGTTAATACAACTTTTTGACCAGCGATGATTTCAAGATCTTTAACAGCTGTATCTAATACCTTTGCGTTGTCTTTTGCTTCACCAACGCCCATGTTAATTACTATTTTATTAAGTTTTGGTACTTCCATAACGTTCTTGTAACCGAACTTTTTGATCATACCTTCAACGATTTCGTTTTTATAAGTTTCTTTTAATCTACTCAACTTATGAGACCTCCTCTCTTAATTAGTCGATAACTTCGCCAGTTGATTTAGCGAAACGTACTTTTGTAGGGCCTTTTTTACCATCAACAGTTTTAAAACCGATTCTAGTAGTTTTACCTTTTACAACATACATAACGTTTGATGCATCAATTGGTGCTTCTTGGTGTATAATTCCACCGTTTGGATTAGATTGACTTGGCTTAGCATGTTTAGTTACAGTGTTTACGCCTTCAACTAATACCTTTCCGTCTTTCACAGAAACAACTTTGCCTTCTTTGCCTTTATCTTTACCAGCGATTACTTTAACAGTATCACCTTTTTTGATTTTTGTTGTTGACACAGCCGACACCTCCTTATAATACTTCTGGTGCTAATGAAACGATTTTCATGAATTGTTTTTCTCTTAATTCTCTTGCTACTGGTCCAAAGATACGAGTTCCTCTTGGGTTTTTGTCATCTTTGATTACTACTGCAGCATTTTCATCAAATCTAATATATGATCCGTCTTTACGACGAGTTTCTTTTACAGTACGAACAACTACAGCTTTAACAACGTCACCTTTTTTAACAACTCCACCTGGTGTTGCATCTTTAACTGAAGCAACGATGACATCTCCGATAGCTGCGTATCTTCTTGTAGATCCGCCTAATACTCTGATACAAAGTAATTCTTTAGCACCAGTGTTATCAGCAACTTTAAGTCTTGATTCTTGTTGTATCATGCTATACTACTCCTTTCAGAAATTATTTTGCTCTTTCAATAATTTCTACAAGTCTCCATCTCTTATCCTTAGATAAAGGTCTTGTTTCCATTACTTTAACTCTATCTCCAATATTACAATCATTGTTTTCATCATGAGCTTTTAACTTATAAGTTCTTTTCATGATTTTGTTGTATAATGGGTGTTTAACGTGATCCACTACAGCAACTGTGATTGTCTTATCCATTTTGTCACTTACTACTTTACCTACACGAGTCTTTCTAAGTTTTCTTTCCACAACAATTCCTCCTTTCTAGGATTATTCAGCAGCTTTAACTTGCTTTGAAAGTACAGTTTGAATTCTAGCGATGTTCTTTCTTACTTCTTTAATTCTGCTTGTATTATCTAATTGATTTGTTGCGTTTTGGAATCTTAAATTAAAAAGTTCCTTTTTAGCAGCTACTAATTCTTCTGATAATTCAGCTACTGACTTTGTATTTAAATCTTGTACATAATTCTTAGTTTTCACTGCCCGCACCTCCTTCTAAGTCTGCGCGAGAAACTACTTTGCATTTCACTGGTAACTTGTGTGTTGCAAGACGTAATGCTTCTCTAGCTACTTCTTCAGCTACTCCAGAGATTTCGAACATAACACGACCTGGCTTAACTACAGCTACCCAGTATTCTAGTGTTCCTTTACCGGAACCCATACGAGTTTCAGCTGGTTTAGTTGTTACTGGTTTATCTGGGAAAATCTTAATCCAAACTTTACCACCACGTTTGATATAACGAGTCATAGCAATACGGGCTGCTTCGATTTGGTTTGACTTAATCCAAGCTGGTTCCAAAGCTACAATACCGTATTCACCGTGAGAAATAGTGTTTCCTCTCATGGCTTTACCAGCCATAGATCCACGGAATTGTTTTCTACGCTTTACTCTTTTTGGCATTAACATTATTTATCGCTCCCTTCCTTAGTTGCCTTAGTTGGAAGTACTTCACCATGGTAAATCCATACTTTAACGCCTAATTTACCATAAGTTGTATCTGCCTCTGCAAATCCATAATCGATATCCGCACGTAATGTTTGTAGAGGGATAGTACCATCACTATAGAATTCAGTACGAGCCATATCTGCTCCACCTAAACGACCAGAAACTGCTGTTTTGATACCTTTAGCACCAGTTCTCATTGTTCTAGCCATAGTAGATTTCATAGCTCTTCTGAAAGAAATACGGTTTTCAAGTTGAGCTGCAATGCTTTCAGCTACTAACTGAGCATCAGTATCAGGTTTTTTAACCTCTTTGATGTCTACCATTAATTTCTTAGAAGTGAATTTTTGAACTTCCACTTTTAATTTTTCAATTTCAGATCCGCCTTTACCGATAACTACACCTGGTTTAGCAGTGAAAATGATAACTTTTAATCTATCTGATGCTCTTTCGATTTCGATCTTTGAAACACCAGCCGAATATAATTTCTTTTTAAGATATTTTCTGATTTTATAGTCTTCAACAAGATTGTCTGCGAAATCTGACTCTGCATACCATCTTGAATCCCAATCGCTGATAACACCGACTCTTAAACCATGAGGATTAACTTTTTGTCCCATTGTAATCTCCTTTCATTCAATTAGTTCTTTTTTGCGAACTATCTTTCATTAAGAATTACAGTGATATGGCTCATTCTCTTTTCGATTCTGTAAGCTCTACCCTGTGCTCTTGGTTTGATTCTCTTCATAGTTGGTCCTTTATTTGCGAAACATTCTTCAATATAAAGGTTTTCAACATTCATACCGTTATTGTTTTCAGCATTAGCGATTGCTGATTTCAATAATTTTTCTATTAAACTTGAAGCATATCTTGGATTGTATGCTAATATACCAAGTGCTGTTTGTACATCCTTACCTCTGATGGCATCTAATACGAAACAAGCTTTTTGAACTGACACTCTTGCGTATGATAATTTTGCAGATGGTCTAGTATCTCTGTTCGCATTTCTTTCTCTTTTTATCTGGGATCTATGTCCTTTTGCCATGGATGAAACCTCCTTTCAAAGTGAAACAATTCTGTCAGTATTCCGTCCACTGACTATTATTTATTAATAATTATCTTCTTGATTTCTTTTCGTCTTTTCCGTGTCCGCGATATGTTCTTGTAGCTACGAACTCACCGAGTTTGTGGCCAACCATATCTTCAGTTACATATACAGGCACATGTCTTCTTCCATCGTGAACAGCAATAGTGTGTCCAACGAATTGTGGGAAGATTGTAGAACGACGTGACCAAGTTTTGATTACTGATTTGTCACCTGCTGCATTCATAGCATCTACTTTATTAAGTAAGCTCGCATCAGCAAATGGTCCTTTTTTAAGTGAACGACCCATAGGTTCTACCTCCTTATAACTACTTTATATTCTTACCGTCTCTTCTTCTTACGATCATCTTGTTAGATTTCTTGTTTTTCTTTCTTGTCTTTAAGCCAAGAGCTGGTTTACCCCAAGGTGTAACAGGGCCTGGACGACCGATACCAGTCTTACCTTCACCACCACCGTGTGGATGGTCATTAGGGTTCATTACAGAACCACGAACTGTAGGTCTGATACCCATGTGACGTTTACGACCAGCTTTACCGATATTGATAAGTTCATGATCAATGTTACCAACTTGACCGATTGTAGCTCTACCAATGATTTGAACCATTCTCATTTCGCCTGATGGTAATCTTAATGTAGCGTATTTGCCTTCTTTAGCCATTAATTGAGCTGAGTTACCAGCTGAACGAACTAATTGGCCACCTCTACCTGGATATAATTCAATGTTATGAACTTGAGTACCTACTGGAATGTTTTGAAGTGGTAAACAGTTACCAACTTTAATTTCAGCTTCTGGTCCATTCATTAATGTAGTTCCCACTTTTAATCCGTTAGGAGCTAAGATATAAGCTTTTTCACCATCTGCGTAGCAGATAAGTGCGATGTTAGCAGTTCTGTTTGGATCGTATTCGATACTTACAACAGTTGCTGGGATACCATCTTTCTTTCTCTTGAAGTCGATGATTCTATATTTTCTTCTTGATCCACCACCATGGTGTCTCACTGTAATTTTTCCTTGATTGTTACGACCAGCGTTTTTGTTTAAAGATACTACTAATGATTTCTCAGGAGTAGATTTAGTGATTTCAGAGAAATCTGAGCTAGTCATATGTCTTCTGGAAGGTGTATATGGGTTAAACTTTTTGATTCCCATGTTTTGCACTCCTTTCACTGCGTGTTACGACTCTTGTTCGTTTATTTTATTCTTATCGGTTATAAAAAACCATATTGTTAATCTGTTCTCAGCTTATCATCTAAGAATTATATAAGTTTAATCTTATAGTCCTTCAAAGATTTCAATATCAGCGCTTTCAGCTGTTAATTGAACGATAGCTTTTTTAGTTTTAGCAGTTTTACCAACTACAGCACCACGTCTACGATTTTTACCATCAAGATTCATAGTGTTTACTTTAGCAACTTTTGTTCCTTCGAACATTTTTTCAACTGCTTCTTTGATTTGACCTTTAGTCGCATCTGTATGAACTGAAAATGTATACTTCTTTTCGCTCATTGCGTTCATGCTTTTTTCAGTAACGATTGGTTTAAGTATAACATCATAATATTTTAAATTTGCCATTATGCGTACACCTCCTCAATTTTTGCTACTGCATCTTTAGTCAATACTACTGTATCATACTTTAAGATGTCATATACATTGATTGTATTTGTTAATGCAGTTCTTACAGTTGGAAGATTTCTAGCTGATAATACTACATTTTCATTCTTTTCTCCTAAAACAACTAATGCCTTGCTTACTTTTAAGTTATCAAGCACAGCTTTCATTTGTTTTGTTTTAATTTCAGAGAAATTAAGTTCATCAAGAACTACTAATTTAGAAGCATTTACTCTTGATGTTAAAGCAGACTTAATAGCTGCTAATTTTTCTTGTTTATTCATCTTGAATGAATAATTACGTGGTTTTGGAGCAAATACAACTCCACCACCAGTCCATTGTGGAGATCTTGTAGAACCTTGTCTTGCATGACCAGTTCCTTTTTGTTTCCAAGGCTTTCTTCCGCCGCCACGTACTTCCGCACGAGTTTTAGCGCTTTGAGTTCCTTGACGTTTATTTGCAAGTTGTTGAACAACTGCCATGTGAACTAAATGTTCATTTATTTCAACTCCGAAGACAGCATCGTTAAGTTCGATTGAACCAACTTCTTTACCTTCGATATTGTAAACAGATACGTTTGCCATTAGTGTGTTCCTCCTTCCTTAAAGCAATTAGTTTGCTTTTACTGAATTCTTTAACATAACCACAGATTTCTTAGGTCCTGGTACTGCACCTTTAACTAAGATTAGGTTATTTTCTGCATCTATTTTAACAACTTCTAAGTTCTGAATAGTTACTTTAACAGCTCCCATATGTCCAGGCATTTTTTTACCTTTGAATACTTTACTTGGATCTGAAGCAGCACCATTTGAACCAGCATGTCTATGGTATTTAGAACCATGTGCCATAGGTCCTCTTGATAAACCATGTCTCTTAATAGCACCTTGGAATCCTTTACCTTTTGACTTAGCAGTTGCGTCGATTTTATCACCTGCTGCGAAGATATCTGCATTGATTTCTTGTCCTACAGTATATTCTTCTGCATTGTCAAATCTGAATTCTTTTAAGAATCTCTTGTTTGTAACACCAGCTTTTGCAAAGTGTCCTTTTCTTGGTTTGTTGACTAATTTTTCTCTAATATCGCCATAACCAACTTGTATCGCACTGTATCCATCATTTTCAACTGTTTTCACTTGAGTTACTACACAAGGACCAGCTTGTAATACAGTTACTGGAGTTAATACTCCATCTTCATTGAAGATTTGAGTCATTCCGACTTTAGTAGCTAATATTGCTTTCTTCATTACGAATGCACCTCCTGTTTAATCTACAGCGGATTACACAAATTCCGTGTAATCATCCTAGATGGCTTACTTTTGAGTGCTTGGGCCAGGAACCCCTGACACTTGGTCTCTATATATAAACCCTAAAGGATTACTTGCTTTTAATACTTACTTTTTTTCGAAAACTATTTAGTTTTCATTTTGATGTCGATATACACACCAGCTGGCATTTCTAATCTAGATAATGCATCAACTGTTTTTTGGCTTGGAGTGATGATATCGATTAATCTCTTATGAGTTCTTTGCTCAAATTGTTCTCTGGAATCTTTGTACTTATGAACAGCTCTAAGAATTGTTACTACTTCTTTCTTAGTTGGTAGTGGCACAGGCCCACTCACCTTAGATCCTGTTTTCTTTACAGTTTCAATAATTTTTCCAGCTGATTGATCGATTAATTGATGATCATACGCCTTAAGTGTAATTCTCATTACTTGACTTGCCATAAAAAAAGTCGCCTCCTTTTCGCACTTAATATCAGTACGACAAGCGGTGACTGTACACGTATCCGTGTGTATCGCAGATAACTCATCTCGTAAAACGAGCGGTTTCTTACTTCGTAATCAGAACTTGTCTAATTACACACACTCTCTCTTCTGCAACTTGCAGAGTTATTGATTTGTACAGTGACTTGTCGCCAGTTTCATAACTTGACATTCGCTCCACGGAAAACCTGTGCCTTGCACAGCAACCTCGCGCTTCTACGCTATCAATGTCACAACAATAGTTATTATACAGTAGGTTTACAAGAATTGCAAGCACTTTTTTTTATAATTTATTCAAAAAAATATACAATATTTCATTTATACTTTTTTGTTTTTTTAACATTTTGCTAGATAGGATAATCATAACCATAGTTACGTTAGCATTACCACTATTCCTAACCATATTACTTATTCTAAAGCAACTTTTCTTGGATACTCTTTAACTTTCAAACGAGTTTCTTCCTATTATATATAACTAACTATCGAGTACAATTTCATGTACCACCCTCTTATTACTTATCTCTTAACTCCATCACTATTAGACTTATATCTCTATAACCCTTACTTAACACACCTCCAATTCTGTATTCTTAGGAATCCACCATATAAATTCACTAATTAGTAGTCTTCCCATAATTTTATGATCTATTACATTATTATAGAAAAAGAAACAACAAAGTGATAATCACTTTGTCGCCTCTGCTTAGCATCCCCTACCTAATACTATTTTGATTCCCATCTCCCTGAAGCACCACATGGTAGTGTCAATCCGTTTGAACTAACTGGTAAGCCAATTTCATCTGCATTCACAACTCCACCAAAGCGCGGAACCAATTCCGTACCCATCATATAGGCAAGTACCGCTGGTTGAAGCCCTGTTGTATACGAATTAATCAGAAAGAATAAAGGCTTATCCGATAAAACTTTTGTACAGAGTTGCACAAAAGGATAGATTGCTTCTTCAATCTTCCAAATCTCCCCCTTTGGTCCTCTTCCGTAAGAAGGAGGATCCATGATAATTGCGTCATATTTGTTTCCACGGCGAATCTCACGTTCAACGAATTTCACACAATCGTCTACTATATAACGAATTGGAGCTTCCTCAAGACCTGATGATTTTGCATTTTCTTTCGCCCATGTAACCATACCTTTTGACGCATCAACATGTGTAACACTTGCTCCCGCCGCTGCCGCTGATAAAGTAGCACCGCCTGTATATGCAAACAAGTTTAATACTTTAATTGGGCGTCCAGCATTTCTAATTTTATCAGAAAACCAATCCCAGTTTGTTGCTTGTTCCGGGAATACTCCTGTATGTTTAAAACTAAATGGCTGTAAATTAAAAGTCAGGCTCTTGTAATTGATTGTCCATTGCTTTGGCAAATCAAAGAATTCCCACTCGCCACCACCTTTACTACTTCTGTGATAATGACCGTTCATCTTCTTCCAGCCCTTATGAATTCTAGGGGTATCCCATAGAACCTGTGGATCCGGCCTTACTAATAAGTATTTCCCCCAACGCTCTAATTTTTCTCCTTTTGAAGTATCAATTACTTCATAATCTTTCCAGCCATCTGCTAACCACATTGTATTTTACTCTCTTTCTTCTATAATTTACAAAAGTACATCATTCAAGACTACGAAGTCCATAGTCCTGAATAGTTGCAATAAATATTTTCTATTAGCGATTATACACGTTTTTCCCTACTTAGACAAGATGTATACTAGTATAAGTATATTCACTCCAGCAGATAATACACATTTTATCCTTTTTTTCTTATTTTTTAAGACTTTACTAAGCTTTCTAATCCCTTTTTAACTTGACGTTATAAGCAAAAGATAATAAACTATAACTGTAAAAATAATGTAACTGCATTCGGAATACTTATAGATCAGAATACGCATAGATATATAGAACTTCTGAATTGTTACTAACTATTTATAGTCAAAACTATAAATACATAATTAAGGGAGGTACCACGAATGGGTATATTAACAAGATTCAAAGATATTATGGCAAGTAATATTAACGCACTCCTTGATAAAGCAGAAGATCCTGAAAAGATGATTGACCAGTGCTTGCGTAATTTGAACAGTGACCTAGGAAAAGTTAAAGCTGAGACAGCATCTATCATGGCTGAAGAACAACGTTCAAAACGTGAACTAGATGAATGCACTAGTGAAATTAATAAAATGCAAAATTTTGCAGTAAAAGCTTTAGAAGCTGGCAACGAAGATGACGCTCGCAAATTCTTAGAGAAAAAATCTTCTCTATCTAACAAACAAGCCGGCCTTCAAGAGGCTCATAATATAGCAAGTGCAAACGCTTCTCAAATGAGAGAAATGCACGACAAGCTTGTTAATGATATAAACGAATTAGAATCTCGTAAAGATATGATTAAGGGTAAAATGTCAGTTGCAAAAACCCAAGAACGTATAAATAAAATTGGTTCTAGCGTTTCAAGCGCTAATAATTCTATTTCAGCATTCGATAGAATGGAAGCAAAAGCTAACAAGATGCTTGATTCTGCCAATGCTATGGCTGAATTAAATCGTGGTGCTAAAGATGACATCGCTGATTTGACTGCTAAATATGCTAGTCCTTCATCTGAAGTTGATGATGAATTAGCAGCATTGAAGGCAAGCTTAGGTAAATAATTAAAAATATTTTTTTTATTTATAAATATAATTTTTGAGGTGTTGTATGGTAACAAATAGACTGCATATCGCAATCATAACCGTTCCTTTACAACACCTTATTTAAAATTTAATAATATATTAGGAGAAATTAATATGGTCGTTCAATACAAATGCCCTAGCTGTGGTGCAGATATGAAATACGACAGCAATACCGGGAAACTTCTATGTGAAAGTTGCGGATATGCTAGCGATATTGATACGATGAAACGCAACGAAGAAGGTAATACCACCTCTTCCGAGGAATATTCAAATTCAACGCATAACACCTCTTATGATTCAGAAGTTAATCAGTATGTATGCAACAACTGTGGTGCTGTATTAATTACAGAACCAGACACAACAGCAACTACTTGTAACTTCTGCGGCGCTCCCGTCGTTCTTGCTGATCGATTATCAGGGGAATCTTCTCCCTACTATATAATACCATTCCAAATTAGTAAAACACAAGCGCAGGAAGCTTTTAAGAAATGGTGTAAGAACGGCAGACTCACACCAAAAGGCTTCATGACTGCCGATAGAATCAAAAGCATGACAGGATTATACATTCCATTCTGGTTATATGATTTGCATAGTAACGGAGAAATCAATGCAGCATGTACTCGGTCTAGAACGTATGAACAAGGAGACTATATAGTAACCGAGACACAACATTATAATGTATATCGTAGTGCAGACCTAACTTATCTTAAGATCCCTGTAGATGCTTCTGAAAAGATGAACGATGTTCTAATGGATAAACTGGAACCTTTTGATTATAGTAACTTAAAAAAATTTAACATGCCTTATCTTGCAGGCTATATAGCAGAAAAATATAATTATACGGATAAAGATTTGTTCCCTCGCGTCAAGAGTCGTGTCTCCGATTATGTTGAAACGTATTTACGTTCTAGCATAGCCGGCTATACTACCGTAAACGTGTTTAACAAAAGAATTCATATAAACCCTAATAACGCATTCTACACGTTATTACCCGTCTGGTTAGTATGTTATGATTATCAAGATTCCGAGCATATATTTGCCATGAACGGTGAAACAGGCAAGATCGTTGGTCGCCCGCCTCTAAGTAAAGGTAAAATCGCATCTTGGTTTGGCGGTATTACAGCCGCTAGCTTTGTTATCATTAAAATCATCGCATTATTAATGGGAGGTGGATTATAATGAAAGCGAAAAAACAACGGACTCTTACGTCAATCCTTTTTATGATTTGCTTGTTATCAAGTATTATCATTGCTCCAACTATGCAAGCTGCAAGTAATAAGAAGGATATCCCTTATATTTTTGATGATGCTAATCTATTATCGACTGACGATCAAAGAGATTTGAATGATCTAGCTAATAAATATAGCCAAAAACGCGATACCTCTATTGTAGTCGTAACTGTCGGGGAAACAAATGAGTTATCCACTACAGACTATGCGAGTATGTATTACGATACTTATATTCACGGCAAGGATGGGTATAATGATAATTGTGTACTATTCCTTATCGACATGGATAATCGTAGCACCAATATCTTTGCCTATGAAGATGCCGCTATTCGAATGGACACCAATCGTAGTGATAAAATTCTTGATGTTGTTACTCCCAAGTTAAAAGAAGGTGATTACGATAGCGCTATACAAACTTTTATTCAAAAAACAAATACTTATCTTGGTACAAAACCTAATGTAGATCCAGACAACATCTTCTTCCAAGTTTGGTTTCAACTATTACTTGCAGTTATTATAGGTGCTACTTCCGTTGGCATCATGGTACACAACTCTGGTGGTAGAGTAACTACAAACTCTGCAACATACTTAGATCATAGCACTTCAAAGCTAACCGGTTGTTATGATCATTACATTCGTACAACGACTACCAGGAGAAAGAAACCCGAAAACAACAATAGTAGCGGCGGTGGAGGAAGCTCTGGCGGAACTACTGGTGGCGGAAGTTCATTCTCAAGTGGTCACGAAAGAAGTTTTTAACAATAACATGATAAAGGAGTACAAATTATGGGACTTTTCTCAAATCAATTTTCTAATGTAGTGGAATGGAATGAATTCCGCGAGGATATGATTTTCTATAAATGGTCTAATCAAGAAATAAAGAAAGGCAGTCGTCTTATTATTCGTCCAGGTCAAGATGCAATCTTCCTATACAACGGTAAGATTGAAGGAATCTTCACTGATGAAGGCGACTATGATATAGAATCTCAAATCATTCCTTTCCTTTCAACTTTAAAAGGATTCAAATTCGGCTTCAACAGTGGTATTCGTGCCGAAGTTTTGTTCATTAACACAAAGGAATTCTTGGTACGTTGGGGCACTAGTAATCCAATCAATATACCTACACCTCAATTACCAGGTGGAATGCCGGTCCGTGCTAATGGTACTTTCAACTTTAAAATTAACGATTACATTAAGTTAATTGATAAAATTGCAGGTATTAAAAGTTCTTATTTTGTAGAAGACGTAAAACTACGCATTACCTCTATGCTTGATCAATTATTAATGAAATGGATCGTCAAAGAAGGTAAAGACATGTTCAACCTTCAGGCAATGTCCTTTGATATTGCCAAAGGAATTAAAGATGACTTAGATATGCAATTATTTGATAGTGGTATGACTATTACAAGTTTCCAGATCATGAGCTTTAACTATCCTGAAAGTGTTCAAAAGATGATCGAAAAGAATGCTTCTCACAGCATGATCGGAAATATGAACACCTATCAACAAGCTTCTATGGTTGACGGAATCTCATCTGGCGCTGTTCGTGGTGGCGGTGCTGCTTCCGATATGGCTGGTATGATAATGGGTATGAACATGGCTAATCAAATGATGCAGAATATAAATCAAGCCGGCAGCAACCAACAAGCCACATCAAACACTGCTACTCCTAATGCTTCCTCGGCTAAGCTAAACTTCTGTCCTAACTGTGGTCAAAAGACAGGGGAGGGTAATTTCTGTTCAAACTGTGGACATAAATTAATCTAAGCTATAGACATTAAGGTTTATCGAAACAACTTACTATACAATAGAATATTCTATAAATATAAAAAGAGCTGTCACTATAGTTAATTAAACTAAGTGACAGCTCTTTCGTACTATGAAATAATTATACCTTATGTATAACTAATTTCTTATTAAGCTTGGTTAACTGATCCGAAAAGTTCCATTTTTTCTTTAACAGTAGCTTTGATTGCTTCGAAACCTGGAGCAAGTAATTTACGTGGGTCAAAACCTTTTCCTTCAAGATCTTTGCCAGATTCAATGTACTTACGAGTAGCTTCTGCGAAAGATAATTGGCATTCTGTATTAACGTTGATTTTTGCAACGCCTAATGAGATAGCTTTTTTGATCATATCTTCAGGAATTCCTGTACCACCATGAAGAACTAATGGCATATCTCCAACTTTTTCATTAACTGCTGATAATGTTTCAAAGCTAAGACCAGCCCAGTTTTCTGGGTATTTTCCATGAATATTACCGATACCAGCTGCTAACATAGTAACACCAAGATCAGCGATTAGTTTACATTCATTAGGATCTGCACATTCACCAGCTCCTACAACACCATCTTCTTCTCCACCAATAGAACCAACTTCTGCTTCTAATGATAAACCTTTTTCATTACAGATTTTAACTAACTCAGTAGTTTTAGCAATGTTTTCTTCGATTGGGTAATGTGAACCATCGAACATAATTGAAGAAAATCCAGCTTCGATACATTTTTCTGAACCTTCAAAACTACCATGATCTAAGTGTAATGCTACTGGCACAGTGATTTTAAGGTCTTGCATTAAACCATTAACCATACCAACTACTGCGTGATATCCACCCATATATTTACCAGCACCTTCAGATACACCTAGAATTACTGGTGAATTGTTTTCTTGTGCTGTTAAAAGAATTGCTTTTGTCCATTCTAAATTATTAATGTTAAATTGACCTACTGCATATTTTCCTGCTCTTGCTTTTGTAAGCATGTCTTTTGCTGATACTAACATATTTTCATCCTCCATATTTTTCTTATGATATTTAGTGTAACTACCCGCCTATATCAAGTTAACTAGCACTATATTGAATATTTTTAATTCATTTTGTATACAACTAGATTTATAAACTGAGTTACGAATAGTCTCTGTTTTTGTCAAACAATCCGAATTGCTATATCGCTATTATTATAACGCATTTATTCCAAAAAAGGAACCATAATTTGATATTTATTTAACATCCATTGGTTAAACCTTATTCTTTCTCTTCTACCTGGATTTTTCGATCGAATGAATAAACTACGTTTCCAGTATAATCTACAATAGTTCTAACGCCTTCTCTTTGTACTAGGATATACTTACTTCCAATCTGTTCAATCATCTCATAACATGGCGAGTCGTATACCTTCTTACCCTCTGCATCATAAATATGTGAGATTTCATCCAGTGCATAGTCCTCCGAAAAATCCGCAATTACAAGATTTCCGTCTAAAACTTGAACCACCAGATTAGATCCTTCTGCCAATAGAAGGTTCTTATAATATACATAAATATTAGTTCTTTCATCTAATTCATTAGTAATTAGATAATAATTGTGTAATGGTGATTGTAATTCAACAATTCCAAACTCTCCTATATTAAACTGATACGTCTCCTTACATTCATAATCATACACTTCAAAACCATTCGGTTTTTGGTAGAACAAATCATGTGGAGTGAAGTCCAATCCATAGGGTTGTAGATGACCCTGAAATTCTTCTCCCTCCGTCGTTACCAGATGATTTCCTTCTTTATCATAATAAGAGGTAACACTGTTGTTTCTTGTGACATTATATATAGTATCCTCTTTATCCGTTACGATTCCATATTCATCATTTACTATATCATCATTCGCTACATCATCATTTACTCCGTCATCAGCGTCCTCTTCCATATCAGCATTACCTGTTGATGATTGCATATCGGTATCACTGTTTTTGGTATCATCTGTATCAGTATATTCCGATACACAATACAACCAATATTCCACCGATATTAACTTATCCGGAAACTCTTCTTGATTAATACAACTAATTAATTCCCCATCTTTATCTAATATTAATTGATACTTGCCAATCTGAGCCTCTATCAGCTGACTATAGTCATTATAATCTACTACGAAGAAATGCTGATCATCAACATCCTTCAATTTATTGTTTTTAACTACTGTTTCTTTGGTAATAACCGGTTCACCATCTTCATTATAGATGATATCTCCCTCTTCTGTATTCGATGCTACAAAATACGTTCCATGTACCATTCCATAACTATTACTTATTGTATTAATTTGTTTTCCACTCTTATCATATATCTCTATGGGCTGTGATCCATCATAAGAAACATTCCAGAGATTCTTACCAACTAGACTAACGTAACTATTCGTTACATCGATTCCTTCTGCTAATACATTCCCCTGCTCGCTATATATGGTCATACTACTTGTATTCTGCTCAGCATCATCAATAACTGCACCAAAGCAACCATTTGCATATTTACTCAATGAATTGTAATCCATTGGAACAATCCAATTGTCATTCTTCAAATCATAGACACCATATGTGTATTGGTTCGGTTCTATTATTGTGGCACCATTTCTTTTTGCATCATCTAGTAAACCAATAATCACTGGCTTCGTTATATCGATCACGCCCATTCCATTGCCTGGGAGTACGGCGTTATCAAAATATTTCATAACCTTCATAGAAGAATCAAAAAATACTACTTTACCGTAACCATAATCCAAGTCATCTTCTCCAACATAGTACCATTCATCTGATCCCAATTCTAGATGAACCTCTTGTTCTTGCTCCGTTTCCTCTAGATTATCAGGATCTTCTGCTTCTGATAAAGTTTGTTCACCTTTACCGTTTGAATCATTCGCCAGATTATTATCGCGCTTACACGCTACACATAATAGCATAATTAGTACCATTACTGGTATAATTTTTTTCATCCCTTGCTCACCTCTTATTATATCCTAATTTAACAGTCTAAGCTTTATATACTAATTCTAATTAATCACACTATTAAATAAGTCGTTTGACACCCTCATTATATCATATAAAAAAAGTATTAACCAGTAAGTAATAAAAGAAACACCATAAGAAGCATTTGGATCTCCCATCGCACTGTCTAAATGACAGGGTATAATCCATACTTCCTATGGCGTTCTTATCTTTATTCTATCATACTTTACTCAAACTTCGCCCATAAAAAACTTCATTTAGAGTAGATAATTGCTATACTCATAAGAAAAACTATCTGAACACGTCAGCACTTGATTCCGCAACGCGGAATCTTAGTACTGTTACGTGTGAAGCTAAGCGCAAGCGGGTTTTTCGTTGAATATAGCAGTTAGCTACTCCTCGAAATCTTCAAGTGCGAAGTTTGAGTACTTTACTTTTTCTATTGAAAGCGCTCTAGCTGTTTCTTAATATAGATACCTGTATAAGATTCATTACAGTTAGCAATCTCTTCTGGCGTACCCGTAGCCACTACTGTACCACCTTTATCTCCGCCTTCTGGTCCAATATCAATTATATAATCCGCAGTCTTGATTACATCAAGATTATGCTCGATAACAACAACTGTATTACCACCATCTGACAATCTTCTTAAAATATCAATCAACTTATGGACATCTGCAAAATGTAGTCCTGTTGTAGGCTCATCTAAGATATAAATTGTCTTTCCTGTACTTCTCTTACTTAATTCCGTAGCAAGCTTAATTCTTTGCGCTTCTCCACCTGATAGTGTAGTAGATGGCTGTCCTAATTTCACATAGGATAATCCTACATCCTTAAGCGAATCTATCTTTCTCTTAATGGATGGCATGTTTTCGAAGAATTTTGATGCTTCTTCAACTGTCATATCAAGTACGTCAAAGATACTCTTTCCTTTGTACTTAACTTCTAGTGTTTCTCTATTATAACGCTTTCCATCGCAAACTTCACATGGAACATAAACATCAGGCAAGAAGTTCATCTCAATTTTCAAGATACCGTCACCGCTACAAGCTTCACAACGGCCACCTTTTACATTGAAACTAAATCTGCCTTTCTTATATCCTTTTGCTTTCGCATCCGGAGTTGTAGCAAACAAATCACGGATTTGATCAAATACCCCCGTATAAGTGGCTGGGTTAGATCTTGGTGTACGACCAATTGGGGATTGGTCGATATCAATAACTTTGTCAAGTTTGTCAATTCCAATAATATCAGTATGTTTACCCGGTATACATCTTGCACGATTAAGATCTCTAGCTAGACGTTTATATAAGATTTCATTTACCAATGAACTCTTCCCCGAACCAGACACACCTGTTACACAAGTCATGATACCGAGAGGAATATCTACTGACACATTCTTCAGATTATTCTCTTTAGCACCTTTTATCTTAAGATAATCGGTTGGCTTTCTTCTCTCCTTAGGAACTGGTATCTGAATTCTACCACTAAGATAAGCTCCTGTAACAGAATCAGGATTTGCCATAATTTCCTCTGCCGTTCCTTCGGCAACTACTCTACCGCCATGCTCTCCCGCCCCCGGGCCAATATCAACGATATGATCTGCTGCAAACATTGTATCTTCATCATGCTCAACAACAATCAATGTGTTGCCTAAATCCTTCAAGTTACATAACGTACGTAGTAATTTATCATTATCTCTTTGATGGAGTCCTATACTTGGTTCATCTAAGATATACGCAACTCCTACCAGACCCGACCCAATCTGTGTTGCAAGGCGAATACGCTGTGCTTCACCACCTGATAACGTTCCTGTAGCACGTGCTAATGATAAGTAGTCTAATCCTACATCAACTAAGAAGCCAAGACGAGCACGTATTTCCTTTAAGATTAACTGGCCAATCTTCAATTGCATGGAAGTCAATTCAAGATTATTCATAAAATCGAATAAATCTCTAATTGAGTATTCCGTAAGATCTGCTATATTCTTATCCCCTACTGTAACAGCAAGCGATTCTTTCTTAAGACGTTTACCACCACAACATTTACAAGGTGTTGTTCTCATGAATGTCTCATATTCTTGCTTACTAGTCTCTGATCCTGTCTCACGGTATCTACGCTCTACATTCTTAATTAAACCTTCGAACGCTACATCATACACGCCTTCTCCGCGTTGTCCCTTATAATGAACCTTAACAGATTTCCCACCCGTTCCATAGATTAACATATTACGAACTTCTTCTGACAACTCATCATATGGTGTATCTAAACTAAACTTGTATTCTTTCGCTAAAGCTTTCAAGATAGCATTTGTATACGAACTTGGATCGGTTGCTGATTGCCACCCCATTACAACAATAGCACCATCAGCTATACTAAGTTTCTTATTCGGTATCATCAAATCCTCATCGAATTCCATCTTGATACCAATACCAAAACATTCTGGACACGCACCAAAAGGATTGTTGAATGAGAAGTTTCTTGGTTCTATTTCATCAATACTAATACCACAATCAGGACAAGCAAAATTCTGACTAAAATTCAATTGCTCACCATCAATAACATCTACAACAAGCAAACCATCTGCTAACTTTAATACGCTTTCTATGGAATCAGATAAACGTTTTTCTATCCCTTCCTTTACCACAAGACGGTCTACAATAATCTCGATATTATGTTTCTTGTTCTTATCTAACTTAATTTCTTCATTAAGTTCATATAAAGAACCATCAACCATTACACGTACATAGCCGCTCTTCTTTGCCTGTTCAAACAGCTTAACATGTTCTCCCTTACGCCCTCTTACTACGGGTGCAAGAAGTTGAATCTTGGTACGCTCTGGTAATTTCATAATCTCGTCTACCATTTGGTCGACTGTTTGCTTCTTAATCTCCTTACCACACTTAGGACAATGTGGCACACCGATACGTGCATATAGAAGACGGAAGTAATCGTAAATCTCTGTTACTGTACCAACCGTTGAACGCGGATTACGATTCGTTGATTTTTGATCAATTGATATAGCAGGCGGCAAACCTTCAATACTCTCAACATTAGGTTTTTCCATCTGTCCAAGGAATTGTCTAGCATACGAGGATAGAGACTCCATATATCGTCTCTGTCCTTCTGCATAGATAGTATCAAAGGCAAGTGAAGACTTACCCGAACCACTTAGTCCTGTTAATACAACAAACTCATCCCTTGGTATATTCAGACTAATATCTTTTAGATTATGCTCCTTGGCTCCACGTATCTTAATATACTTCTTATGATCTTTCTCTTCTTTTATCATGTCAATACACATGCTCCCTCTATACTTTAACTGTAGATTTGCTTCTGGTTATGCACCTAGCACAAGCTATTAGTTATCTATCTCATTCAAATGTTTCTTTAGTTCGAGTAGTTTATCTCTCAATTGTGCAGCCATCTCAAAGTTAAGTTCCGCAGCTGCTGTATGCATCTCTTTGGTAATCTTCTTAATTACTGCTTGCAACTCTTTCTCCGACATAGATTCATAATCTTTGTCCATGTCATACATCTCTTTACTAACTTTTTTAGAGATACTGATCAACTCACGCACCTTCTTATTAATGGTTGTTGGAGTTATACCATGCTCTTCGTTATACTTCTGCTGAATCTCTCGACGACGGTTTGTCTCTGATATTGCCTTAGACATTGAATCCGTAATCCTATCTGCATACATAATTACTCGTCCCTCTGCATTACGCGCTGCACGACCAACTGTCTGGATTAGAGAAGTCTCTGAACGAAGGAAACCTTCTTTATCTGCATCTAATATAGCTACTAATGTAATCTCAGGAATATCAAGACCTTCACGCAACAGGTTGATCCCAACTAAAACATCGAATACATCAAGTCGCATATCACGAATAATCTCCGAACGTTCCAACGTATCAATATCCGAATGAAGATATTTCACCCTTATACCAACCTCACGCATGTAGTCAGTCAAATCTTCTGCCATACGTTTTGTTAATGTAGTAACAAGAATCTTATTCTTCCCTGCGATTTCCTTATTAACCTCTCCGATTAAATCATCAATCTGTCCTTCTACCGGTCTAACCGTAATAACTGGATCCAATAGTCCCGTAGGACGGATAATTTGTTCTGTACGCAACAACTCATGCTCTTTCTCATAAACATTCGGAGTTGCCGATACAAACATCATCTGGTTAATCTTACTTTCAAATTCTCCAAAGTTGAGCGGGCGGTTATCCAGCGCAGATGGCAAACGAAAACCGTAATTAACAAGCGTCTCTTTACGAGCTCTATCGCCAGAATACATTCCTCTTACTTGAGGTATTGTAATATGTGACTCATCTACAATAATCAAGAAATCTTCTGGGAAATAATCCATCAACGTATATGGTGTACTTCCTGGTTCTTGTCCAGACATCGGTCCCGAGTAATTCTCAATTCCCGAACAAAATCCTGTTTCACGAAGCATCTCAATATCGAAGTTTGTACGTTCTGATATTCTTTGCGCTTCAAGGAGTTTCCCTTCTTTCTTAAAGTACAGTACTCTCTCTTCTAACTCGTCCTCAATCTTCTTAATTGCCTCATTCAATTTATCTGGTGGAACAACATAATGTGAAGCCGGGAACATAACTACATGCTCTAGTGCACATCTCACCTCACCAGTTAATACATCTATTTCTGTGATTCGCTCAATCTCATCTCCAAAGAATTCAACACGTACCGCTGTATCTGTAGCAGAAACCGAGAAAATCTCTAAAACATCACCACGTACACGGAAACTACCACGCATAAAGTCCATATCGTTCCTTGTATATTGAATATCTACTAATCTTCTCAGAATATCATCACGGTCCCTAATCATTCCTGGTCGTAATGATAAAGTCATATTCTGATAGTCAACCGGCGCACCTAATCCATAGATACAAGATACACTGGCAACAATAATTACATCTTTTCGTTCTGTTAAAGCTGCTGTGGCGGAATGTCGTAGTTTATCAATCTCATCATTAATCGCAGAATCTTTCTCAATATAAGTATCTGTTGATGGCACATATGCTTCTGGTTGATAATAATCGTAATAACTAACAAAATACTCAACAGCGTTCTCCGGAAAGAACTCTTTGAATTCTCCATACAATTGTGCTGCTAACGTTTTATTATGTGCAATTATAAGCGTAGGTTTATTCAGTGCTTGAATTACATTGGCCATGGTAAATGTCTTACCAGAACCTGTAACTCCAAGCAAGGTTTGAAACTGGTTGCCCTCTTCAAATCCTTTAACTAAATCACGTATCGCTTCTGGCTGATCCCCCGTAGGAGCAAACTCCGATACTAATTTAAAATGATCCATGGCTTTTCCTTTCTAATGTGACTTTTTCAGTCACCCTAACCGTTACCTTACTTTGATGCCAATTATATCATATGCATTTCCTAAAATCAACATAATTTCGAATGTCTGTTCTGTTCTTGTCAATCAGAAAACACTACGCTACTAATATAGAACAAACAGGTACTTATGGTGTGTTCAATAAATTCATCTTAATAATATTTACAGATAAATCAACTTCATACACAAAAAGAAATAGAAAGAACCAAAAGTGCATCCTAAGACTACACCTCTGGCTCATTTCATTTATCTATTAAACTGAATCATTCACATGCGACAATTTCTTTGATGAAGAACTCTTTACCACTTAACATCTCAAAATCCATCGTCATACAATTCGGGCAAACCCCTTTATTGTCAATCAGGTTATATACCTGACCACATTGTTTGCACCTGCCATTTCCGGGAATGACTTCAATCTCAAGCTTAGAAGCTTCTAAAACTGTTCCCTCTACTGCGGCAGGATATAGCTTTGTTAGATACTTAGGTACCATAGAACACAGTTCCCCAACTTGAAGGACTAGTGTTTCTATCTGATCAACTTCATTCTCTAAAGCTATTTTCTCTACCTGTTTAACTACTTCTAATAATACTCCTAATTCATGCATTCATCGTTCCTGCTTCCTATTTACTCAGCTTTAGTAAACGCATTTTTAACTTTTTTAACCGCAATCTTTGCTTTTCTCTTTATAACGGTTTTAACGATCACTGGTTTCAGGTCTTCATATCCTACACCTGGTTTGTCATATACTCGAACTAGCTTAATTGCATCAAACTTACATTTTGTAGTACATTGACCACAACCTACACACATAAATTCATCAACTACTGTTGCTCCACAACCAAGGCATCGTTCTGTTTCTTTCAGCATTTGCTCTTCAGTGAACGTAACTCTAGTATCTGCGAAAGCATCTGCTGCCTTTGTATGATCGTGTTCTACTTTCTGTCTTGGCATACGATCATAACCACCAAAATCTATATTACTCTTATCTAAGGATTGATAAGCACGACGATCTCTACCATAGATTAGATTTTGTCCTGGTTGTACAAAGCGGTGAATCGAGATAGCAGCCTGTTTACCAGCAGCTATTGCATCGATTGCAAATCTTGGCCCTGTAAAGGAATCTCCACCCGCGAAGATATCTTCTTGTGCTGTTTGATAAGTAAATGGGTCTGCTTGAATTGTCTTGTTTGGATTCAATATAACCTTCGTTTCAGAAACAAGTTCTCCCCATTCAATTGATTGACCAACTGATATTAATACATAATCTGCATTTACAATCATTGTCTCATTCTCATCATATACTGGGTTAAATCTATGTTCATTATCAAAAACAGCTTTGCATTTGATGAACTCAACTCCTACCACCTTACCATTCTCAGTAAGGATACGTTTTGGGCCCCAGCTGTTATTAAGGATAATTCCCTCTTCTTCCGCTTCCGCACACTCTTCATCTAATGCAGGCATTTCCGTACGATTTTCAAGACAATATAAGTTAACTGTCTTAGCACCTACTCTGGTTGCGTTACGAGCAACGTCGATTGCTACGTTTCCGCCACCAATCACAACAACGTTGCCATGTAGCGGGCTTACTTTACCAAGATTTACATCACGCACAAAATCAACACCTGTAATTACTCCGCTTGCATCTTCCCCTTCGATACCAAGTTGTCTTCCTCCCTGCGCACCTATTGCTAAATAGAATGCCTTGTATCCTTGTTCTCTTAACTCTTTAATTGTAACGTCTTTGCCAACCTCTACTCCAGTTTGGAATGTTACTCCAAGCTCTCTTAGAATTTCGATTTCCGCATTCACGACATCCTTCTCTAAACGAAAACTCGGAATTCCTAATGTAAGCATACCACCAAGAACGTTTTGTTTTTCAAATACTGTTACTTTATAACCATCTATCGCTAAATAGAAAGCACAGGAGAGTCCTGCTGGTCCACCACCTACTATAGCAATCTTCTTGCCATATTCATGTCTATGTTTTGGAACAAATCGATTTTCTGATTTTAACTCTTGGTCTGCGATAAACTTTTTAATTTCGTCAATAGCAATTGCATCATCCATATCACCACGCGTACATGCTGATTCACATTTTCTTGGGCAGATACGACCACAAACTGCTGGAAATGGATTTTCATGTTTAATTAGTTCAAGAGCTTCCTTGTATCTACCTTGTGATGCTAATTTTATGTAACCTTGAATTGCTATATGTGCTGGACATTCTGTCTTACAAGGGCTTGTTCCCGTATCCACTACATTCTTTCGATTTATACGATAATCCGCATTCCATTTATCTGGTCCCCATTCAGTATCCCTAGGAGTCTCTACTTTCTTCTTTGGAAGTGGTTTAATTGTACATAACTTCTGGCCTAACTGAGCAGCATTGGTTGGGCAATGTTCAACACATTCTCCACAAGCTACACATTTTTCTGGGTTAACTTGTGCTTGATAGTTAGAACGTGACATATCAACATTCTTAAACATCTCCGCCGTTCGAAGAGCCAAACAAGAACAACCGCAGCAATTGCAGATCGCATGCGTCTTACCTGCCCCATCTAAGTTTGGTATCTGATGCATAAGACCGTTCTCTTCTGCCTTACGAATGATCTCAAATGCTTCCTCTTTCGTAATCTGACGACCTCTACCAGTTCTGATATAGTATTCCGCAGCATGATCAAGTTGTATACACATATCTTCTGCTAAGTGACCACAACCTTCTCCCATAATCTTACGAGATGTACGACAAGAACAATCGGATACAGAGAAGATATGGCTATCATTCAAATACTTAGATATCTCTTCATAAGAAGCTTTTCTTGTTTCTCCATCAATCGCCATCTCAATCGGAATAACTCTCATAAGACCTGTTCCTGTCGGGAAGCTACCTATTGATCTAGGACCATTTTCACGACCATATGCCTCGAAAGCTTCTGCTATTTGAGGGTATTTCATAACGTTTTCTTTGTTGTTTACCATCATTTCCATGATACCTGGAACCCAAGTATCATACCAATATACATCTACTCCGTCTCTCTCATTAACAAAACAAACCCCAGCCATTGCTAAATCCCAACAAAGCTCTTTCGTTCGCTCTAGGGATTTATTACACTTTGCAGCTAATTGTTCGGCACTTTGTGGTTTTCTGAACTCCATTACAAGTGCCACTTCTGCCATTTCGTCTGTAACAACTGGTTCTAGGATTCTATATCTTGCATCATCTACAGTGATTGATCCTTTTGCACCAACTTTTTTATTGCTAACTTTGTTTGCAAATTCTAGTACTCGCTGTTTTGTCTCCATAAGCACATTCTCCCCTTCTACTTGATACCTTCTTTTATTTGATACCTTCTTTTACTTGGTTTCTAAGCCATTCAGTCCATTGTGTAATACCTTCTCCTGTCCGAGCCGAAATCGGTATTACCAATATATCAGGATTTAATCTTTTAGCTCTTTGGGTACATAGATTAATATCAAAATCAAAGTATTCTAATACATCAATTTTATTAATTAGTAATACGTCACAGATAGAAAACATTAGCGGATATTTAAGTGGTTTGTCATCACCTTCTGGTACGCTTAGAATCATAGCATTCTTTGTGGAGCCCGTGTCGAATTCAGCTGGACAGACCAAGTTCCCTACGTTTTCTAAGATAGCAAGATCAATGTCTTCTGTTCCAAGCTCTTTAATCCCTTGTCTCGTCATATCCGCATCTAGATGACACATTCCTCCTGTATGAAGCTGTATAACTTTGGCACCTGTTGACGATATTGTGTGGGCATCCACATCGGAGTCAATATCTGCTTCCATAACACCAATTCTAAATTCATCTTTTAGCTCATTTATTGTTTTAGTAAGGGTTGTAGTCTTACCCGATCCAGGAGAAGACATTAAGTTAAGTAAAAAGGTGTTCTCCTGTCTAAGTTCTTCTCTTAATCGATTTGCATCAGCGTCATTATCTTCGAAAACACTTTGTTTAATTTCAATCACTTTAAAATTATCCATGTATATATACCTCTCCCTTTTTAATAACAGTTACTTACTCTGCCAGCTCCTTAACCTCTTGATACTTCTTCAAATCTATGTACAATTCACCTTTATATGGATTTCTCTTTGTCTTAACCGCTTTGTAAATCATGTAAGCAAAAACTGCTACATTGGCTAATAAAGCTAGAAAACTCCAGATGAAAAGAGGTGTTTCATTATAAGTTGAGGCCACTGCAAACTTACCTTTATCAATAAATGCCGGTACAGTTTGAGCAAACATACACCACAATGCTAATGTTTGTGCTCTATGTTGTAACCAAGCACCTTTTCCAATTGTAAAGGCACAAACAGTTGGCGCTAATAATAATGCAAATCCGCAGTACCAAGCATGACCTGGTAAGCAGTTATATGTATAAGCAAAATTCCATAAGTCATATGCGATAATCCAGAACCATAACATATCTGGCCATAACATATCTTGACTTCCATCCTTCTTTGTTTTCTTACGAATACAGATTCCAAACCAACCTGTAATAGTAATAATATTAAGAATACCTGCAGCTGCGTTCATAAAATTCCATGGTCCACCTAAGACAAACATGGCTTCATCAGCTAGGATTCCACCGCCTGTATATCTAGAACCAACTTCTATATCGCGAGCTACCGCTTCTAAGATATTAATTGCAAGAATGAGCGGCGGAAAACATAATGCTATTTTATTTGTCTTTAATGCCCATTCCTTGCCTGTCTTCTTGTTCTTTCCATGTAGGTGACGAATACACCAAAATCCAATACACCCCGCCGTTGATGAGTAAACTTTTGCAAGATGGAACCAATCTGTATACGTGGTATCTTTCAAAACAGTGAACCACAAGATTGATAAAACAATTGGCAATACAATAAAACAAGCAAAACCTGCTATTGTCGACCTTCTTGTTAATTCATTTAGGCCGAATAGAACAACAAATACTGCAATCCATACAAGCCAAACACTAATTAAGCTTGCACCTTCTGCATAATTAAAAGTAAACATATAAATCTCCTCCCTATGTGTTCATACAATCTGGTTATACCAGAAGAACACGCCTCTCTTTGTTAAAAACATAACTCTATTATATACATTTTGTATATAAATTATCAATATCAGTTTATTTTTTCGTCTAATTCAACAATGAAATTATTGATTTTTGGGCAACATTTCTTTATAATAGTTATGTGGTATGTGGCTATACCACATCTTTTCAAGTAGTTTTACACATTTTAACATAATTCCAGCAGGCTTGCTTTTTCTTTAACAAGCCGGATAAAATAATCGACTACATAAAAAGGAGATACTATATGCAATTCGAAAAGTTAAGCGCACCTTCGTTAAAAGAGCTATTCATCCAGCAGCTAGAAACTATGATCCTATCAGGAAAATTACCTGTAGGAGAAAAACTTCCAGCTGAACGTGAGCTTGCCGAAACCATGCAAGTTAGCCGTGCAGTTATTAATGCAGGAATTTCCGAACTAGCTCGTAAAGGATTTCTGACAATCAAGCCGCGTGTAGGTACGTTTGTGGCTGATTATCGTAGAAACGGGACTATAGATACTTTAATCTCAATTATGAATTATAATGGTGGAATTTTAAGAGATGATGAAATTCGTTCTATATTAGAACTTAGGCTCGGATTAGATACTTTAGCAATCAACTTATGCATTCCAAAGATTACAGATGATGAGCTGAACATCTTAAAAGAAAAAGTTAATTCTCTACTGATTGCACAGACACCTGAAGAAGCTTCTAAAGTAGCCTTTGCATTCCAACATGAGCTTGCTTGTATATCCGGAAATACATTAATGCCTCTAATCTTTTCAAGTTTTAGAATTCCTGTTACTACACTTTGGGAAAGATTCTGCCGTCTCTACGGTATCCAAGCACTATACGAAAACACACTTACATTATACCAATGTATCGAAGAACGAGATTTACCAAAAGCAATAGACTGGCTAAATACTTCTATCAATGAAACTATACACGGAAGCAGGCCAATCTATTATTAAGAGTACAAAAATCGCTCAAGTTGACAAGTCAACTTGAGCGATTTTCGTTTCTTTATATTATCATTTCAGACTTATTTACCACTCTTCTCTTTAATAATCTTAATTGCTTCTTGCAATTGATTATCTTCTGATTTATCTATAGTAACCTTTGTCTTCAATTCATCTTTTAATTCAACTACTACATCTGGTTCAATACCAATTCCATGGATGTTACGACCTTTTGGTGTATAGTATTTTGACACCGTTACTTTAACACCACTTCCATCAGATAGAGGAATCACAGATTGAACGATACCTTTGCCAAAACTTGTTGTTCCAAGAATTGTTCCTACTCCATAATCCTGAATTGCTCCTGCAAATACTTCAGATGCACTTGCACTATTACCATTAATCATAACAACAAGTGGCTTGTCAAAGGATTCTTCAGCTGTTGATTTCTTTTCCTCAGTACGAGTACCATTCTTATCCTCCGTATAGACAATTAAACCTTCTGGTAGCATACGGTCTAACATGTCACAAACAGTATCTAGCAATCCACCAGGGTTGTTTCTCAAATCGATTACTAACCCTTTCATACCTTGTTTATCAAGATCCTCGATGGCGCTTCTGAATTGTGGTCCTGTTACTTCATCAAATTCAGTGATCTGAATATAACCAACTTTATTATCTAACATCTCATAAGATATAGTTGGAACTTCAACCGTACGCCTTTCAATTGTTAACTTAATTGGCTCACTTTCTCCCTCACGAATAATCTCGATATCAACTGTGGTACCTTCTTCACCCTTCATCTTACTTACTATTTCCGAAAGGTCTTTTCCTGTCACCTCTTCACCGAGAACTTTATAGATAATATCTCCTGGCAGCACTCCTGCCTCATAAGCAGGTCCTCCCTCAAAAGGTTTTACAATTGTTATTATTCCAGTTTTGACATCTTGACTAACATAAGCCCCAATGCCACAATAACTTCCAGATGAAGATTCCATTAAAGCTGCAAATTCATCTTTGGTATAGTATACAGAGTATGGGTCTTCCAAACTACTAACCAAACCTTTATACATACCTTCTGTCATCTTTTCTTCATCAACTTCATTCAAATAATACGTATCTATAATTGATTTTATCTTGCTTAGTTTCAACCTAACTGATTTACTCATTAAAGAATCATCAGAATCAGCTTCTGTAGTCAGATTTGTACTACCATTACTACCCTCCGCACTAAGTATAGAATTGCTCTTAACATAACCAGCAAACACAATACTAAAGAAAAGTGCTGAAACCAACAATCCAACCAGCATACCTTGAAAATAACGATTTTTCATAACGCTGTCATATCCTTTCTTTGCCTGTTTACATTGATACTACTCTAATAATTCAGAAAAAGTCACATGAAAAGAGCTCAGCTGAATTATACATTCTTATTTTACGTAATTTAACGGATCCACATAACTTCCATTAACAGATACAGCAAAATGTAAATGAGGACCTGTCGAAATCCCTGTAGAACCAACTAATGCAATCTTCTCACCTCTGCTAACCGTTTGACCAGCAGATACTAATAGCTGAGAACAATGCATATATACCGTGTACACACCATTTCCATGAGAAATCATAATGTAATTACCAGCACTTGCACTATAAGACGCTGTCACTACCGTTCCAGAATTCGCTGCCACAATGGTAGTTCCTGTAGGGGCTCCTATATCAATACCTTGATGGTATGTGCTAGCACCACTTGTTGGTTGCCCACGATATCCAAAATACGAGGTGATCTTATGACTAGCAGGTAAAGGCCATGTAAACCCTCCCTGTGTACCTGAATTGGAAGAATCCGAATCATTCGAAGAATTACCAGAAGAATTACTATTATTTGAGTTATTATTGCTCGAATTCCCCGAATTATTACTCTCTTCTTGTTTCTTCTTCTCTTCCTCTTCCTTCCTCTTACGTTCCTCTTCTTCTTTACGTCGTTTCTCTTCTGCCTCGACTCTCTTTCTTTCTTCCTCAAGAAGCTTTTCAATTAATGCTTCCTGCTCTTGAATTGCATTGGAATAATTAGAAACCATCGATTCTGATTGCTGAATGTTGGCATTATATTTCGCTACTTCTTGTGATTTTTTATCAATCAGTTGTTCAACTGTATCTTTTTCGTAATTAACTTCTTCCGTTAACTCCTCTAATTCTACAATCTTATTTTCTATGTCCTTTTTTGTTGTTTCTATCTGCTTCTTTGTATCCTGATAATTTGTTAACATTGTGCGGTCGTATTCCATAATCTTCTCTATATATTCCGCACGATTTAACATGTCTGACATGTCTGCCGCACCAAGAATAATTTCTATGTAGCTGGCATTACCATTCTCATACATATACTTTATTCTTTTCTTCATTGTCTCATACTGATTTTTTTCAATTTCTTGTGCTTCTTTAAGATTTTCTTTCGTTTTCTCCAAATCTGCATTGGAAGTTTCAATTTGATTAGTTAAACTGGTGATTTCTTTGTTCAAATCATTCAATTGTACATCCATCTTTTCGATGTAAGTAATAATGTCGCCTTTTTCCTTCTCCAGTTCTTTTATCTTAGCTTCTGTCTCTTCTTTCTTTTTCTCTAAATCACTCTTCTCTGATTTAGCATCGTTGATTTCAGAAGCAAAGACGGTATATACAGAAGTGAAGGTTAATATGGACACAAGCATCAAGATCCCAAATCGTCGCATTCGCTTCTTTCTCTTCATATTTTAACCATACCTTTCTCATCGTTTGAACAGGTATTCTTCTACCCACTTTATACGCGTAAATGTTTTCTCACTGTAATTATACTTCCAATCAAACCAATTCCCACTCCAATGGCTAGGGATAGTGGTATTAACGTTGCAAATACATGGTTTACATTCAAGAAATGTAAGATATTTGATAAGATACTAAATTTCTGACCAATATACGTAATTGCTTGATTGTATATTATATATAGCAAAATCAACGGGAGTATAGCCCCCATCAATCCAATAAGCACTCCTTCTACAATGAACGGAGAACGAACAAAATAATCCGTCGCACCAATTAATTTCATGATAGAAATCTCTTCCTTACGCACAGATATGCCCATTGTTATAGTCGTATTGATTAAGAAAATCGCAACGGCTAGTAATAATATAATAATTGCTCCTGATACATAACCAAGTAAGATATTAAAATCGCCTAATCCTTTTGCAAGCTTGTCCGAGTTGTTAACCTTACGCACCCCGTCAATACCTTGAACATACTCAACGAATTCTGGTTGTTTTGCTACTTCATCTAGATATACTACATAAGAAGCAGAATCCTCTAAAGGATTATCATCTGCGAATGTATCAATCAACTCTTGTTCATCTGCAAATGTATCTTGCTTATACTTTTCCCATGCTTCATCTGCTGATATGTATTCCAGTGTAGCAACTTCATCACGCTGTTTGATTTGATTTCCAATCTGTTCTATCTGTTCCTCGGTTATATTCTCATCGAAGAAAACAGATACACCAACTGATTTCTCCTCAATCTTAACAGTATATTGAAAATTTGCTAATATGAAATAAAATATACCAAATAAGAATAAGCACGTTGATATTGTTCCTATGGAAGCCAGAGAGAACATTCTATTACGGTGAATATTCTTTATTCCCTGCTTAAAACTATATATAATTGAACTAATTTTCATTCGAATAACCACCCTTTTGTTCGTCGCTAACTAATATACCTTTGTTCATTGTTATAACACGTTTCTGCATAGCATCAACTATCTCTACATTATGTGTAACGACCACTACTGTTGTACCTTTTTTGTTTACTTCATCTAATAGGGACATAATATCCCAGGAATTCTTAGGATCCAGATTTCCTGTTGGCTCATCAGCTAGCAGAATAAGAGGATTATTCACGAGTGCTCTTGCTAGTGCAACTCTTTGTTGCTCTCCACCAGAAAGCTCTCTCGGAAATGCTGTTAGCTTATCAGAAAGCCCAACAAGTGATAACATTGCTGGTACGTTACGTTGAATCGTTCGGCTAGGCTTTTCAATTACACGTTGCGCAAATGCAACATTCTCAAAAACATTACGATCCTTTAGTAAGCGGAAATCTTGAAAAACAATTCCTAAATTACGTCTGAACTTTGGAATGGCCCTTCTTCTAAGCCTTGTAATATCTTTTCCATTCACAAAAATCTTACCTGATGTCGGTTCAATCTCTTTAAGCAACATCTTTATTAAAGTGGATTTTCCTGAGCCACTACTACCAACGATAAAAACAAACTCACCTTTTCTTATCTTAATACTAACATCTTTTACTGCATCTACGTCTTTCTGATACGATTTGCATACATTCTCTAAAACAATAATAGGAGGTTCAATAGACTCCTTTAATAACTCATCTACTTCGTTCTTCATAATAATACCATGCCTTTCACAGCCTGCAAACTTTGGGCCACAGGCACAAAATTGCACGCGAAAGATTCTCTTTCGCAGTTGTATCGTCTTTCATTATAAATATAGCACCGTATTTGAAACCCGTAGCATAACCTCTCTACTGGAGCAAACCGGTGCTATATTTAGCATACATCTTAATTAATTAATACTCTAGGCTTTCCATATACTTCATATATTTAACTACCATAAGAGCAATCTTAAATGTTATAGCATCTTCAAATACACGTAAATCTAGATTCGTGCTCTTTTGTAATTTGTCTAAACGGTAAACCAATGTGTTTCTATGAATGTATAGCTGTCTTGAAGTCTCTGAAACATTAAGACTATTTTCAAAGAACTTATTAATAGTAGCTAAAGTTTCTTCATCGAACTCATCTGGTGATTTACCATCAAAGATTTCTTTGATAAACATCTTACACAAAGGCATTGGTAATTGATAGATAAGACGACCAATTCCTAAGTTATTGTAAGCCACTACATTACGGCCACTGTAGAAGATCTTTCCTACATCAAGAGCCATCTTAGCTTCCTTATACGATCTAGACACATCCTTAATTTCATTTACAATCGTACCATATGCTACATGAACCTTTGTCATTGCTTCTGTATTAAGCATATCAAGGATTACTTTCGCTGTCTTGTCCATATCTTCGTATGTTTCATTTTGCTTTAATTCTTTTACTAAAATAATATTCTTTTCGTCAACTGCAGTGATGAAATCCTTTGTCTTAGTTGAGAATAAACCACGAACAGTTTCAAGAGCATTCATGTCTTTTTCATTCTTAGTTTCAATAATGAATACAACACGTCTAACATCTGTATCAATATGAAGCTTCTTAGCACGGTTATAGATGTCTACTAATAGAAGATTGTCCAATAACAGATTTTTAATAAAGTTGTCTTTATCGTATCTTTCTTTATATGCAACTAATAGATTTTGAATTTGGAAAGAAGCAATTTTTCCAATCATATACACATCTTCACTATCGCCTTTTGCAAGGATAATGTATTCTAGCTGATGTTCATCAAAAACTTTGAAAAATTGATACCCCTGAACAACTTGACTATCTGCCGGAGAGTCAACGAATGCTAGTACAGCATTTTCATAGTCTTCTGCGTTTGATATAGTGGACGCTAACGCTTTACCTTCTGTATCCATTACGCAAATATCAATACGAGTAATTACTTTTAAGCCTTCAATTGTATTTTGAAGAATCTGATTTGATATCATATATATTCACTCCTCTGTTTTCACAAATCCTAAACTTACTAACTATAATATTATCACTATTTTTATTAAATGTAAACTAAATTCCTATTAAGTTACTATAAATTTTAGCAATATTAATCAAATTAAGTTAATTTATATATAGTTTATTCACTAAACTAATACAGTTTTTCATAAACAGAGGATGTATTTCTACATGCTCTGTTTATATAGTTACCTAATTCAGTTAAATAATAAATCAAAAAAAAGTTGCCGCATACTGCTGATTAACATCAGCAATATGGCAGCAACTTTGTAATATCTGATTAGTGACAGATAACTTGTTCTGTTTCTTTGTCGAATACGTGAATTTTTGATAAATCAAATGCAACTTTGATTGTATCTCCAGGTCTAGCAGTAGTACGTGGGTTAACACGTGCAGTAACTTCGAATTGATCGATTGTGAAGTATAAGTAAACTTCAGCACCAAGTAATTCGTATACTTTAACTGTTGCGTCAACAACGCTTCCTGGATTAGCTTCGATGAAGATTTCTTCATCATGAATATCTTCTGGACGAATACCAAGGATAACTGTCTTGTTTTCGTAACCTTTTTCAAGTAATAATTTAGCTTTAACTTCTGGTAATTTAATAGATAAAGAACCAAATGTTAAGATAACATCAGAACCAGATTTAACAACTTTGCTTTCGATGAAGTTCATTTGAGGTGAACCAATGAAACCAGCAACGAATAAGTTGTTTGGTTTGTTGTATAATGCAATTGGTGAATCAACTTGTTGAACAACACCATCTTTCATAACTACGATTCTTGTACCAAGTGTCATAGCTTCTGTTTGGTCATGTGTTACGTAGATAATAGTAGTCTCAAGTCTTTGATGTAATTTAGAGATTTCAATACGCATTTGAACTCTAAGTTTAGCATCAAGGTTTGATAAAGGTTCATCCATAAGGAATACTTTAGGATCACGAACAATAGCACGTCCCATGGCAACACGTTGTCTCTGACCACCTGATAATGCTTTTGGTTTACGATCTAATAAGTGTTCAATATCAAGAATTTTAGCTGCTTCATGTACTAACTTGTCAATTTGATCTTTTGGAGTTTTTCTTAATTTAAGACCAAATGCCATGTTGTCATATACTGACATATGTGGGTATAATGCATAGTTTTGGAATACCATCGCGATATCTCTATCTTTAGGTTCTACATCATTAACTAATTTATCTCCGATCCATAATTCTCCTGAAGAGATTTCTTCAAGACCTGCGATCATACGAAGAGTTGTAGATTTACCACAACCAGATGGTCCTACGAAGATGATGAATTCTTTATCTGCGATTTCAAGGTTGAAATCCTTTACTGCAACAAACCCATTAGGATATGTTTTATTAATATTTTTTAATGATAAACTTGCCATTAAACAGTTCCTCCCTAGAATTTTTCTTATTTTTATTTAACCAATATTTTACCAATTCGATAATCTAATAATACACCATTTGTCCTGTAAAAACCATACTCCATTTTACCAAATAAAAAAAAGGCCTTTTGTTTATTTTGTATATCGCCTATTGAAATAGCTTGGTTTGTTAATAAATTAGCTGAAAATTTCTATTTTTCTTGTCTATATTCTATAAAGCCTTCCCCCATCACTTCCCTAGCATCGTTAACGATAATAAATGCATTCTTATCAATAGAAGAAACGATTTCCACAACAGGTGCTATCTCTTTCTTTGATACTACGCAAAATAACATCTGCTTCTCATTATTAGAATACATGCCACGTGCAGATATACCTGTTACTCCTCGTTCCATCTTATAAAGAATCTCATGAGCTATCTCTTCATAGTGATCAGAGATTATGTACGCAACTTTAGCAAATTTGAGACCTTCTAGGATACCGTCCATTACTTTTGAGTTAATATATACAGCAATAACTGCATATAATGCTTTATTTAAACCGAATACAGCTGCTCCTGTTAATACGATTGCTCCATCAATGACAACAAGCAATTGAGGTACTGTATAATGCTTAAAATACTTTTGTACTATCATACCAAACAAATCTGTTCCACCAGTAGTTGCACTAGTTACAAACACAAGTCCTAACCCTACACCACCAATAACTCCACCAAACACCGCCGCCAACAGATAATCTTGATAATTAATATTAAAACTTGGCACAACGTATAAAGCAACGGTAAAACATACCGTTGCAAACAATGTCTTTCCGACGAACTTCTTTCCCTTTAGTAATATAGCTGCTATGAATAATGGTATATTTATTACAAGGTTGCTAAACCAAATCGGAATTCCACCGTCTATTAAATTACTTGTAAAATACTTAATAACAATTGCTAAACCAGATACACCTCCAGTTACCATCCCAAGAGGTTCATATACCACATTAACCGATACTGCCACGAGCAAAGTGCCTATTATAATCAATAAGCAATCCATACCCTTTGATCTTTTTGCAATCTCCATAATTGGCCCCACTATTTTATATTATTGTTATTATAATTTTCTAATTTCTTTTTAAAGACACGTCTTGCATTGACCTGTTTAAATGGTTTCCAAGCTTTCACATGATGATATATTCCTTGTAAACCAAGTTTTTTTACAACAGTAGGAATCTCATTATACTCTTTCAACATACCATCTTTAATGTCAGCTAATACAAGACATAGTTTGGCATTCAACTTCGTATAATTTCTAGTAATCCATAGTTCTTGTTCCGGGCTTTCTAATGCTAGCACAAGGATATCTGGTGCAGCAGCATTAATCTCATTAATGACAAGATCTTCATTCTCCGTTATATCTCCCATATAAGAACCTGTTATTACAAAACGTTCATCTGCCCTTCTTTTGTAGTTAAGGAAGCTCTCCACTTGATTAACCATGTCTGATACAACAAAAACTGTCTTATTAACACAATCCATATTTCGTAGACTTAACTGTAATTTGTGAAAGTCGCTAACATAATTAGCATTTTCATATATATGTGGATACGCAAGAGCTAGAAGCATGTCTTGTGATGGCAATATATAATCAGCACACGCAAGACTACTTCTAAATTCTTCATCTTCATTGGCATATTCAAGAGTCTTTGCAGTAATGAGAAATACAACATTTAAGCAATCATTAAGCAGAAACTCTTTCAATTTCTGGCTGAATGCTAGAACAGATATAACATCCAGTTCAACTCCCATTACATCAGTCTTATTTTTCATTTTAACCTCCATACTCACTATTAGTGATTATAACACTAAGTCGTGATTCTTAACGGGTTATTTTCAATATATACACACCACCAGGAATAGGTATTACTATCTATTTTCCGAAACACCTAGTATGATCTGTATATCAAAACCTATTGGTACACTTCCTACTTCAATTACTGCATTCTGGAACAATGGTAATAGATCTCTTCCCATACCTTCCTCTGTTACAATAATCTTTGTATCTTGTAATATTTCATCCGTATAATTACCTACTTCAGCAACTCCAAACCCTGCATTCTGAATAATATCGCTATACTCGCTTGCCAAACCGGTAATCTTACTTCCATTTAATAAAGAAATTCTTAATCCGACTGACGAAATTGGCTCAACATTCTGCTCTGCTTCTTGTGTTATTGTATATGCTTCATTATTAACCAATTGCGCAATAAGCTCTTTCGTTACTTCCGTATCTGCATCGTAATAATCTATCTCTTGAGTCCCGGGAATTATATGATAATATACATAATCCCTATTCACGTTACGGTATGTGGATGCATACTTTTGTTTTGACTCCAAAGGTAGATTGGATTTTGCCACCTCATAAAATCGTGCTAAGTACTCTTTCATAGAGTAAGTTTCCTCAGACTCTACAGACTCAATAATACTATCTTTCAGTACATATACGGAACCTTCTACTTGTTCTCCTGTTTCTAATAACATGGTTCTTGTTTCTTCACCAAATATAGAATCAGCAGTTTCACTATTAATTATAGTATAACAACTAAGTTCTGTTCCAAGGAGTTCATTCATTATGAGCTTTCCATATACGAATCTTGTTGATTTATCAAAATACGAACTCAAATTCTTTAAAGATATAATTTGTGGAATCTGTTGATTCTTTGCATACAATCTCTGATACAAGTCAGTTGATAATGGAAACTGTGTATCAATGGGAATTGTAACATAGTCCAGATTGTTCGTATATGTATTCAGTATTTCTAAGATAACACCTTGTATATTATCTTCTTCATCCGTTATATATATTAAGTTCTTACAGATATTATCTGCAGTCCCATCATTCGCAATCGTATTACTTACATTACTATTTTGTTTTCCGTCTTTATGTGTTAATTTATATACGCCAATAGTTAGTTTGTATGTTGTAAATCCAACAATAAACATTAGTAACATCATACATCCCGTCCGTACAAATCCCCTTACAAATGCATGAAAATGTTTATTTCGCTTCATAGTATTCTTATTCCTATAGGCCGTGTAATATCACGTCTATAGCGATTCCTTTCGTTTCGTTTTCATATCCTGCACAATGTAGTATAGCAGATACAGTAAAAAGTATCAACTATGGAATTTTCTTCATGCTCCTTGCATTTTTAGGAAGTAATTATTACAATGGACTTAAGTTTAATGAACGCAAAACTCTTGCTTTGTTTTCAGCCTCTTAACTGACGTACTATGACACAAAACACGCTACGCATCTAAGTACTTCTATGTGTGTATAGAAATTATCAAAACGGTACGGAATCGCCTTCGATTCGGCCTCCTGCCTCAGCTCAGGCTGGCAAGGCGTCCATGCCTTGCCTTCCTAGTCTGCACTATACACACTAAGAAGTACTATAATGCTTTGCTATTGTTTCTTAGCCATAGTACGTCAGTTAAGAAGCAAGTCTACACTATTGAGAGTTTCGCTTTTACTACTTTATTCTTATTAACTATTAGCTATTAACACTTGAATCAAAGTAGCTTACAGAAAGGAGTTTCACATGATTTCAAAATCCGTCATCGTTACTGGTGCCTCTCGCGGTATTGGTAAAGCGATTGCTATAGAATTCGCCAAAGCCGGTTATAATGTGGCAATTAACTGTCATTCAAACGCTTCATTATTAGAGGAAGTCAAACTAACAATCGAATCTCACGGGGTTCGTTGCATCACTTATGTTGGTAATATAGGCGAGGAGGAACATGCCACAAAACTATGTTCTAACACTTTAGAAGCATTTGACCACATTGACGTTCTTATTAACAATGCTGGGATATCACATATTGGACTACTAAGCGATCTCTCTCTTGCCGAATGGAATTCTATTGTAACAACCAACCTAACTTCTGTATTCCTATGTTCTAAATCTGTAATTCCAAGTATGGTTCATCAAAAATCTGGTCGCATAATTAACATCTCTTCTGTTTGGGGAATAGCAGGAGCTTCCTGTGAAGTTGCTTATTCTGCAACGAAAGGTGGTATTAATTCCTTTACTAAAGCATTAGCCAAAGAGCTGGCTCCAAGTAATATACAAATAAACGCCATCGCTTGCGGCGCTATTGACACTGAGATGAACCAATTCCTATCAATGGAGGACAGGGAAGAATTAGAAGCCGAAATTCCTTCCGGTCGATTCGGTAAAGTCGAAGATGTAGCTGAATTTGTTTATTCCATCGCTACTGGAAACACTTATCTAACAGGTCAGATTATTCCTTTTGATGGGGCTTGGCTATAAGAATTTAATAATCTAACACTTTATTTTCCTAATGTCAAGACGTATCTTAAAGTTCTATAAACATCAATTAGTAGAACTCTTGTACACTATAATAAGTTCTCGGATTAAAGGCCCAAAGTGGTAGTTGCAAAATAATTCTAAGTTTGCAACTGCCACTTCGGGCCTTTATTCCGGTTTGATACTATACACCTTTTTTATTCAAAACACTTTAAAGTTAACCATATTTTATTTAATACTACACTAACTCTTAATGTCCATTAACTCAGCAATCCATGAACATACTCATAAATCCTCTCGCCAGCCTCATCACCATACTGTGCAATGATTTTAACGATTGCACTACCAATAATTGCTCCGTCCGCTTCACTGAAATATTCTCTAACTTGCTCCCTTGTATGTATCCCAAAACCAATTGCTACAGGAGTATCTGTAACTTTACGAACACTCTCCACTATTTCAGTAACATTAGTCTTAATATCACTTCTAACTCCAGTAACGCCCATCGAAGAAACTATATAGATAAATCCTTGAGCCTCTTTTGCGATCATTTCGATTCTGCTTGCAGAGGTTGGTGCAATTAATGAAATCAATTCAATAGTATTCTCTGCTGCTATAGATGCTATTTCATCTTTTTCCTCATATGGCATATCTGGTATTATCAACCCGTCAATCCCGATTTCTTTACATCTCTTACAGAATCGTTCAGAACCGTATTTAAAAATCGGATTTAGATATGTTAAGAATACAAGCGGTATATCCGTCTTTTTCCTAAGCGAAGCTACCATATCAAACACTTTATCCGTCGTACAACCAGCATTTAATGCACGTATATTCGCTTCCTGAATAACCGCTCCTTCTGCTATTGGATCCGAGAATGGGATACCGATCTCAACTAAAGCCGCTCCTGCTCTTTCCATCTCTAATATAAACTCCTCTGTCTTATCAAGACTTGGATCGCCTGCCGTTAAAAACCCAATGAATGCCTTTTTATTCTCAAATGCGTTCTTAATTCTACTCATGTAAATTCACCCCCCTGTACCTTGCAATGGCTGCTACGTCTTTATCACCTCTACCAGATAAACAACAGATAATAATCTTATCCTCTGACATGGTAGGTGCAAGTTTCATAAGATGCGCTACTGCATGACAACTCTCAATCGCTGCTATAATTCCCTCTTGTTTGGCTATATATTCAAATGCATCTACCGCTTCCTCATCTGTAACAGGGACATACTTAGCTCTACCGATATCGTGTAGATATGCATGTTCTGGACCGATTCCAGGATAATCAAGTCCTGCTGATATGGAATATACAGGGGCAATCTGACCATATTCATCTTGGCAGAAGTACGATTTCATGCCATGGAAAATTCCTTCTGAACCAACTGCTATTGTTGCAGCTGTTTCACTGGTATGCACACCGTACCCAGCTGCTTCACAACCAATTAACTGTACCGACTCATCTTGAATAAAATTATAGAACATTCCCATAGCATTACTTCCGCCACCACAACAAGCCATTACTACATCAGGAAGTTTGCCTTCTACTTCTAGTATTTGTTCTCTGGCTTCTTTACTAATAACACTTTGGAAATCTCTTACCATAGTAGGGAACGGATGCGGTCCCATAACAGAACCAAGCACGTATAAGGTATCCTCCACTCTTTTCGTCCATTCTCTCATGCAATCATTTACCGCATCTTTTAGGGTCATTGTTCCTGTTGTAACTGGATTCACTTTTGCACCAAGTAGTTCCATACGATATACATTCAACGCTTGACGAACGGTATCCTCTTTTCCCATGAAGATTTCACATTCAAGTCCTAACAAAGCTGCTGCTGTTGCTGTAGCAACACCATGTTGCCCTGCACCTGTCTCTGCAATAATCCTTGTCTTGCCCATCTTCTTAGCAAGCAATGCCTGACCAAGAACGTTGTTTATCTTGTGAGAACCAGTATGATTTAGGTCCTCCCTTTTAAAGTAAATCTTTGCTCCACCTAGATCTGTCGTCATCTTCTTAGCATAATACAATAATGATGGTCTACCAGCATATTCGTTTAATAACGTGGATAACTCTTCATTAAAATCTTTATCATTTTTATAGAATTCATACCCTTTCTCTATCTTAATTAATTCATTCATTAGGGTTTCTGGAACATATTGACCTCCATGAATACCAAATCTTCCTTTACTCATAATTTGATCTACTCCTTTTTTCTATAGTTATTCCATAGTATAGCTCCGAATCTTGTCTACAAAATTTTTTATCTTCTCTTTGTCTTTATACCCGTCTTTCTCTAGGCCGCTACTGGCATCAACTCCATAAGGTCTTACAGTATGTATTGCTTGTAACACATTAGACTCATTAATACCACCAGCTAAGAAGAAAGGTTTATTCATCTTCTTAATCATACTCCAGTCAAATGTCTTACCGTTGCCACCTTCACATTCCACTGAAAATGTATCTAGTAGAATATAGTCACAATCATATGAATTAGCTTTATCAATATCTGATTCCTCTTTAACACGTACTGCTTTAATAATGCCTGTTCTCCTATTACTATCAGCACCTATAATGTTTTTGCTAATACTTAACCGCAACTCCTTAATATACTCATGACCTTCATCACCATGTAACTGTGCATACCCAATAATATCGCTGTTAACTAAGTCTGCTACCCATTCCACTGGTTGGTTAACAAACACTCCTACTCGAATAATTTTAGGTTCAAGCACATTCCCTAATTCTTCAGCCAATTCCCATGTAACTTGCCTTTTGCTCTTAGCAAATACAAAACCCACGTAATCAGGCTTATAGTTATTCACATACTCTACATCTTCTAGTCGACGTAATCCACAAATCTTGATTTTAGTTGTTGACAAATATGTCACCCCCTACTACTTTGAATCAACTCTTTCAACTCTTCTCTTCGATTAGATGCTGTCATCATTGTTTCACCAATCAAGACCCCATCAACACCATTTGCAACTAATTCTTTAATATCCTCTGTGGTCTTAATTCCGCTTTCTGATACAAACAAAATCTCTTCAGGAACCAGTGCTCGAAGACGAATACTATTTTGTATTTCTACTTTGAATGTCTTTAGATTTCTATTATTTACTCCAATAATTCTTGCTCCTGTTTCTAAGGCCCGTTTTACTTCTTCATCATCATGTGCCTCCACTAACGTAGACATACAAAGGGAATCTGCAATTTCTCGATAAGTGCGTAATTGTTTATCGTCGAGTATGGAACAGATTAATAAGATTGCACTCGCTCCTAAGGTTTTTGCCTCATAGATCTGATACTCATCTACCATAAAATCCTTTCTTAATGCTGGTATAGATATGGTCTTTGTAATCTCCTTCAGGTATGCATTATCCCCCTGAAAATAATACGGCTCTGTTAATACCGATATTGCACTAGCCCCTGCTGCTTCATAATCTTTGGCTATATCCAGATACGGAAAATCTTTCGCAATAACTCCCTTAGAAGGAGAGGCTTTCTTTGCTTCACAGATAAAAGATAACCCCTCATGTGCAATAGCCTCTTCAAACGGTGTGCGTTGCAACCTATTTACATCAAGATCCAATTCCATTCTTACACATTCTATTGCCCTTTGTTTCAACTCTTCTAGAGATATATTCTCTTTTTGAACTGCCACTCGGATCTTTGTCTTCGCTGCAATTTCCTCTAATATATTCACATGCATCTCCTCCTAATAAAACGAATTCAGAATTACTGTTCTCTAGTCAGCCTGGCTCTTAGATATGAATCTTTCAAGCTGTTCTTTTGCAGTACCATTAGCAATTGTTTTTCTAGCAATCTCAATTGCCTCTTCCATTGATAAATTGTCTGATGCTACATAAATTGCTGCCCCTGCATTAAGGATAACTGCATCAGTTTTAGGGCCCCTCATACCATTCAAGATATCTAATGCGATCTTTGCATTTTCCTTAGGCTCTCCACCAACTAACTCTGCTTTATCACATCGTGCAAACCCAAATTGTTCAGGTGTAATCTCATATGTTTTAAATATATCATTTTTGAATTCACATACTTTCGTTGGAGCACTCATAGATATTTCATCAATGCTATCTTCCCCATAAACAACCATTGCTTTCTTAACCCCAAGATTGTGTAGTACATGGGCAAGTGGTGCTACTAAATCCTCACTATATACTCCTAATAATTGCATACTAGCTCCTGCTGGATTCGCTAATGGTCCTAACACATTAAATAAAGTCCGTATTCCCATCTCTTTTCTAACAGGACCAACAAAACGCATTGCCGTATGATATTTCTGAGCGAATAAGAAACAGATATTTATATCCTTCAAAAGCTTGGCACTTTTCTCTGGCTCGATATCAATCTTTACACCAAGTGCCTCCAGACAATCCGCTGTACCACATTTACTAGATGCCGCACGATTCCCGTGCTTTGCTACTGGTATTCCAGTTGCTGATACAACTATAGAAGCCATTGTAGATATATTAAATGTATTAGATCCATCTCCCCCTGTCCCTACGATCTCTAATACGTCCATATCATTTAAGAATCTTTCGCAATGCTTTCTCATAACTCTTGCTGCTGCCGTAATCTCGTCAATAGTTTCACCTTTCATTGCCATCGCCGTTAAGAACGCTGATTTTTGAGCATCTGTTGCTTGATTGGTCATTATCTCATTCATGACCGCTTCCGTCATCTCCTGCGTGAGATTTTGTTTCTTACTTAAAATTGCAATTGCTTCTTTAATCATATAATCCCCTTTCTACTTTGTTATCGGAGGGATTAAGGTCTATACCTCCAAAAAGTTCTTAATCATCAAATAACCCTCTGGTGTAAGAATGGATTCTGGGTGAAATTGCAAGCCATATACCTCATACTCTCTATGTTTTACTGCCATAATCTCACCATTATCAGTCTTTGCTGTTACTACTAGTTCCTCTGGAATGGTGTCTTGTATAGCAATTAATGAATGGTATCTTGCTACTTTAATTCGGTCTGATAGTCCTTTGAAAATCTTGCTATCTGTGTTGATTAAAACCTCTGACTGTTTTCCATGCATCAGCTGATTGGCATAGGAAACCATTGCTCCGAATTCTTGACAAATTGCTTGATGTCCAAGGCATACTCCTAGGATTGGTACCTTTCCTGTAAAGTAACGGATTGCCTTTCTACATATGCCAGCATCTTCTGGTCTCCCTGGTCCAGGAGAGATAATGATATATGTTGGGTTCATCATTTCTATTTCTTCTACTGTTTTTTCATCATTTCTAATGACTATAATTTCCTCATAAATTGTCCCTATTAGTTGATATAGGTTATACGAAAAGCTATCGTAATTATCAATTAATACAATCATGTTTCCCCTCCATTCTATAACTCTCCCTGGCTATTCTTCATGGCATCCATTACGGCTTTAGCCTTGTTAATACTCTCCTGAAATTCCTTTTCTGGGACACTATCTGCTACAATTCCAGCTCCTGAACGTACAAATACTTTTCCATTCTTCTTATATGCAAGCCGAATTGCGATACAGGTATCCATGTTCCCAGTGAAATCAATATATCCGATTGCTCCTCCATAGATACCTCGTTTATTATTCTCTAATTCGTTGATAATCTCCATTGCCCGTATCTTTGGTGCACCTGATAATGTTCCTGCTGGTAATACAGCATCAATTGCATCAAGACTACATCTATCTTCTTTGATCGTTGATGTTACCGTGGAGCCAATATGCATAACATGAGAAAATCTTTGAACCTGCATATAATTCTCAACCTCTACGCTTCCGAACTTACTAATCTTTCCCAGATCATTTCGACCAAGGTCTACTAACATGTTATGTTCTGCAAGCTCCTTCTCATCGGCTAATAACTCTTTCTCTAATGCCTCATCCTCAGCCTTATCTTTTCCTCTTGGTCTTGTACCCGCCAAGGGAAATGTATGTAATGTCCCGGTTTCTAACTTCACTAATGTCTCTGGTGATGCCCCTGCCACTTCCATATCAGCACTACTAAAATAAAACATATATGGTGATGGGTTCGAAGTACGAAGCAAACGATAGGTATTCAGTAAACTTCCTTCAAACTGTGCCTCTAGGCGGTTCGATAATACCACTTGGAAGATATCTCCCTCATGAATATATTGCTTCGCCTTTGTAACCATATCACAGTACTCTTTCTCTGAGAATAAAGGTGTGAAATCCGAAGTAAGCTTACCTAGTTGGTCTATGGGCTGTTCTCCATGCTTAATTAGTTCGATCATCTCACCAATTTCACCTACACAGCGGTTATACTCGTTATCCAAATCCTCTGTTCTTGCATTCGCTATCACAAAGATCTTCTGCTTCACATTATCAAATGCAATTACTTTATCGAATAGCATCAAATCAACATCTCGAAACTGTTCTTCATCATTGGCAGTCAATTTTAACTTTGGTTCTTTATATTTTGCATAATCATAAGCAAAATATCCTACTAATCCTCCTGTAAACGTTGGCATTCCTGCAATCTTAGGACTGGTATACTGACTCAAGATTTCTTCGATACATTCTCCTGGATTTCCTTTTATCTGTCTAACATCTTTGTCTTCTTTTACTGTTACCACTCCATCGACGCAATTGATCTCCATCTTAGGGTCATAACCAAGGTAAGTATATCTCCCCCAGATTTCTTGATTTTCAACACTCTCTAACAGATAACAAAGATGACTCACCTTCTTCAGAGCTCGTAAAACCTCTATTGGAGTTCGAATATCTGATAGAATCTTGGTATGGATTGGAACAACTTGGTACCCTTTTGCAATTTGCTTTGCTTCTACTAATGTAATCATGGTATTCCTCCTTCTCGTTATTGGTTGCTATCTTCGCATGGAGTGGTAATACGTGTACAGTATCCCAAACAAACTTGTGATACGTATTAATATAAAAATATGTACAAAAAAACGCCCCTGACTATTGCTATAGCAATAGTCAAGGACGGATATAATTAAACTTATACCGCGGTGCCACCTTGATTTATGGTTTCCCACACTCTCTGCGAAATACTATCATATTTCCGGCAACTTACGTATGCCCTCACGTCATGGAATACTCGATGCCCTTACGAACAACTTTGACCATGCCCTCAGTGGTCCATTTAATGAACTGCATCTCTGTAAGGTTCTCACCCTCCCTCACTCTCTGTAAGCGCATGTAACATTTTTATCTCCACCTCAACGGTTTTAAACATATGAAATTAATTTGTTTTGGTAATTGATTAACATTATACTCCAGTTCCTAAAAATGTCAATCCTTTTCCCTAACTTTTATTTATTATAGTAAAGAGTTACTGTGGTAAAGCAAGAACATTTTAATTTCACTTTATTTCTACATTCTTTGACGATGCTCGCAATAATAGATTAACGAAGTTCATATCCACACTTAGTACACGCTGTACATGCAGCTACTTACTATGCATTAAGCACAGAATATTTCAATTGCTTTTGATATCAATTCAGCTGTTCCCTCTCCATGTTTATTAATGTTTTCTCTGAATCGCTCATCGCTTACATACATATTCCCTAACCCTGCTAGGATTTCTTTCGTACATTCATAATAGTGTGCAGTAATAAATGCTTGCCATTTAGCAACTAATGCTTGCACTGTTTCATTCTCTGGTGACAAATCCCTATGCTTTGCAAACTCGCCCATAATACTATCTCCAGCCTGTACGGTAGAATTCCAATCCTCACTCGAATATCCACTTGTCTTTTTTTCGTACTCTGCATATGCATTGGTATCACCCCAGCGACTTCTTACTTCGTCTGCATACTGTTTCTTCTGATTCTCAATACTTTGCTTACTAAATTCCTTAAAACTCATATCTTGTTGCCCTCCTAATCGTTCATCTACTAAACGAATTAATTGGTCCATACGATTACGTTTCTCAAGTAGCAAAGCCTTATGATTTCGTAATGCCTCTTCTCGATTATAATTAGGATTATTCATGATATCTCTAATTTCTTTTAGCGGAAATTCCAATTCTCTAAAGAAAAGAATCTGCTGTAATCGATCCAAATCTTCATCATGGTAGATACGATACCCCACGTCTGTTACTTCACTGGGTATTAGTAATCCAATTTGGTCATAGTACTGTAGTGTACGAACAGTTATGCCCGAAAGCTCTGCTACTTCATGTATCTTCATCATATTGACCTCCTTATTCTTTCTACCTAATGATATACTATGACGTAACGTAAGAGTCAAGGAATATTAATTTTCTTTTTTTACCTTGACACATAAGAATAAGCAACAAAAAAGGCTCTCTATTATAGAGAACCTGCTTGTTGCTCATTATTATTATCTATTATACGATCCGCTTCTTCGCCTCTCTTCTTATTCGCATAGAACAATACTCCTGCGATAATCACGAAGAATATGGATATAAACTGTGATGTTGAAAGGAATCCGACTGCCCCACGTTCATCATCTCTGAGGAATTCAATTAAAAATCTTCCTACACCATATAGAACAAGATATAGCGCTCCTGTGTTTCCTTTATATTTAGCTCTTCTAGCGTATGTAATAAGAATTCCTGCAATTAAGAAATCTCCAGCTGCTGAGAATAACTGTGTAGGTAATACTCGCACTCCCGCAGGTGCCAAACTATCTACCGGGAATACTACCCCTATTGCACTATTTGTTTCTCTACCATAGCAACACCCCGCCAAGAAGCAACCAATTCTTCCAAAACCTTGTGCAATTGATATGGATGGCATTACAATATCAAAGTAACTCATAAAGCTAAGTTTTTTCCTCATGCTATACAACATACATGCTAATACCCCAGCAATAATTCCACCATATACAACGAAACCTTCTGATCCTAATACTCCAAGTGGGTCTTCAATAAATTCATCAAAACTAACAATAACAAACAATAGTTTTGCACCAACAAAGCCACTTATAATTGCAATTAATGCAATATCTATAATACGTTCTTGATTCAATCCATAAGCTTTTGCACGATGCATCGCTACAAACACCGCTAACATAAAACCTATTGCAATCATTAGTCCATATCCATGAACCGTAATTCCACCAATGGTGATAATATCCTTTAACATATGCTATTCTCCTTTGTTCGATTTCATTTGAATATAAAATTGCTCAGTAGCTTGATCTTTACTAGAGCTTGTTTAATAATTTGTTTCACAAAATGTAATGCCTTGCCATCTTGGTAAAAGCTTTTTTCAAACACGTCCTAGTGCATTCATAAAAATTAAAATAAAGAATTACTAGATGATACCGTCTTGTCGATACAAACCATCAAGATAAGAAGCCATAGTTTTCAATGCATTTTCTTTAAATGAAAACTTAAATCCTTCCATCTGATACTTATCTATGATGTTTAAAACTTCACTAGGTAAACTTGAACATAGTTTACAGCCAACTAAAATTGATTCCTGTATCAAGAAAATCTCCATAATCTCATCTGTACTAAACACCTTACACTGTTGGTGGATAATCTGTGACACTTCCTTAAAACGATTGTAAAACCATTGCTTAAATTCAATCATAGCCTCTAAATCAATATTCTTCTCAAGAATTGCCCCACGGATAGATATTAAGCGAATGTACATATCCGAATCTTCAATTATGTCTGTCATCTCATCTAGTACCAACTTCTTGAATAACTCGTAATTGCTGATATCATAAGTTTTTATTCGTTGTTCCATATTATCTAGACGCCTTGCATATTCCCGTATCAATAACTGGAGAAATAGCATTTCTTTCGTCTTAAAATACACAAATAAAATTCCATTGGATATTCCTAGTGCTTTCGCAATCTCAGCCATCTTAATATTCTCATACTCTGTGGTGGCAAACATTTTAGCTGTCATATCTAGTATTGCTCCAGCCTTCTCTTCTTTTGCCTCTTGGCTTCTTGCTCTTCTAGTCACATTTCTCCTCCCTACCTCATAGTTTTTTGAATCATCTTATCAAATGCACGGTCTGATAGTACACGTTTTGAAAATACTGATAGTTTCGCACCGTATCCAACTAAATATCGAGTCTTAGGTCTCTTAGCACTGATAGCCTTCGCAATTGTTTTTGATATAATTTCCGGTTTCGAAATCTTATCTGATGTGTATGATCTTCTTAAGTAATTAATCACATGATTTGCTTGTTTTGAATATGCTCCCTTGGCAGAAACCTCAGCCAGATTATCTGCGGCAATAATACCCCAGTTTGTCTTAATTGCACCTGGTTCAATAAGTATAACATCAATTCCAAATGGTTTTGTCTCCATACGAAGGCAGTCCGAAAAGCCTTCTAACGCATATTTGGTTGCGTGATACCAGGCTCCAAATGGTGTACTAATCTTGCCTGCCATAGACGATATATTAATAATCTTACCTGAATGTTGCTTTCTCATAGTAGGTAGCACCAACTGTGTCATACGTGCGAGACCAAATAGATTTACCTCTAATTGTTTTCTTGCCTCATCAATGGGAACATCTTCAACTGCTCCATAGAATCCATAACCTGCATTATTCACAAGTATATCAATTCTTCCTTCTTTCTTCAATATACTATCTACACAATCAACCATCGATTTTTCTACAGTTACATCCAGTGGTAAAACAGAAATTCCTTCTTTCTCTAAGTCCTTCATCTTATCTACTCGACGTGAAGCACCATATACGGTGTATCCCATATCCTTTAAAACTAACGCTGTATCTCTTCCGATCCCTGATGATGCACCTGTTATTAACACTACTTTTTTATTCATATTATTGCACTCTCCTTTTATAATTGACTTTCAGTCAATTATATTCCCATTTCCTTTACTTGTCAAATAAAAATACATTAAACATAACTGTCTACTTTAACTATATCCATTTTGGTAGTTCCCATTGAATTGAATCTATCGCTTCTTCTATAATTTGATTGAGATGCATTATACTCCATAAATATAATTACGGCTACACTGTTTAAAATAGTGTAACCGCCGTTTTACATTCTATCACCAAACAATAGGCCTTTTGCTTTATTAGGCAAAAAAAAGAACTACCTATGATACTAGGTAGCTCCTCTAAAAAATAGAATATCTAGATATTTTATTTTATTCCTAAATTCTTAACAATCTCTCCTGCCATAATAAGCCCCGCAACAGAAGGAACGAAAGATAAACTTCCTGGAATGTCTCGTCGATCCGTACATTTTCTCTGTGCACCTGGAGGACAGATACAATTGCTTCTACAACTCATTGACATATCTTCTAATGGTCTAGTTGGTTTTTCCTTTGAATAAACCACTGTTAGCTTTTTAACGCCTCTCTTTTTTAATTCCCTACGCATTACTTTAGCCAATGGACACATTGTTGTCTTATAGATATCCGTTACTTCGAATTTCGTTGGATCTAATTTGTTACCTGCTCCCATACAACTGATTACAGGTACCCCTGCTTCTTTGGCTCTCATGATAATATCAAGCTTAGCAGTTACCGTATCTACTGCATCTACAACATATGCATATTGTGTAAAGTCAAACTGATCTGCTGTTTCTGGTAAATAGAAACACTTATGCACGGTTACTTCTGCCTTAGGATTAATTTCGAGAATACGTTCTTTCATTACATCAACTTTATATTTACCAACGGTCTTTCTCGTTGCTATGATTTGACGATTGATATTCGTTAAACATACCTTATCGTCGTCAATTAAATCAAATGCACCTACTCCACATCTTGCAAGTGCTTCCACTGTATATCCACCTACACCACCAATGCCAAACACTGCTACTCTTGCGTTAGCAAGGCTTTGCATATGATCTTCACCTAGCAATAATTGTGCTCTAGAAAACTCATTTAACATATATACCATCCTTATAGATAAAGTCTCTTATTTTAAGTTTCAATTTTCATATTAGTTCTATATGTTTTATATGATAACGTGTCTATTATTCTTTGTCAACTGGTAGTACTTATAAATTCACTTATGTAGATGGATCCTTATTAGTAACAAGACTTTTTATTTGCTTAACTCTTTCTTAGCCGCAACCAATCGCTCTGCAAATTGATCATAGAAATCCCTTTCTATTGTAAATGGTGTTATATAGAATAATTGTAGAACATACATAGATATCTTCTTTCTGAGTGTCTCATCTTCTGCTGTCACCATTACAGCCTGTACATCCTTGAGGAAATAATGCCATTCATTTACAAACTCTTGATTCCTTGTAAGATCTGAAGTATCAATCCACTTACTTACCTTAACTTTTGTTTTACCCGGCTTCGTACATTCATTAACCTGTAATATATATTTAAAACTTCCATCTTCATAATATCTTCCTAAAGGGAAGATACGACAAAATCCAGGACGAAATGTATGAATACTACATCTGCCTTCCTTGTTTAAGAATACACATCTCTCTTGTTCTCCAGCCATGCGAAGATTCGGTAAAATTGCTCCATCGACCAGATTAAGTTCAACCTTATCTGCTAACAATTCTTCAAATCTACAATTCAAATTTATCGACAGGCGATGAATATCTAATGGATCCAGAACTAATGAATTTCCCATTCCTTGGCAACATGCAGAGCATCCCTTACAATCATCGCATCCCGCCTTTACCATATCATTTAACTCATAGAATCTCCCATCTGATATCTCATTCAAACTACAATTTCTTTCCATCTTACTTCCTCACTTCTCTATCATTTAATCACTCGTATCTTAGCGCTTAGTAAACTTCGTCTTCTCTCACTTGTCGTAGCATAGAATAGCGTGAATCTTCTTCATCGAAGATTATGAAACCACATTTTTTATAAAGAGAAATAGCAGTCTCATTGGTTTTATATACTCCCAGGGCCACTAATTCTAGGTCTTTTTCCTTTGCCTCTTCTATAACAAGATCCATTAATTTCTTCCCATACCCTTTGCCTCTTTGTTCTTCTTTCACATGGATCATAGCAAGCAAAAGATAGTCCTCCTCTTTTCGAACAGTTGTCCACAACGCTCCAACTATTTTTCCCTCTTCGTCCACATATTCTTTAATCTTATTGTTTACTGTGTTGATACCTTCTGGAAGAAGTTTATCTATATCTTCTTTAGCTTGCTTAACACAAGATTCACGTTCTTCTCGCTCTACATCTGATAATTCTTCCATGCCAAAGCTTGTTGTATCAATGATATACTTTTGTAATTCCTCAAAAGACAGATCTCTCTCATTTAACATATATTCACGACCATCCTTCCACTCAGATAAAGCCCCTTCTATTCCATTACTATCTTATCTAACCATGAACTGCACTTATATTCTACCATATATCAATAGTAATTAGAACCGTAGAAAGTTTGTAGGGCAAGGAATATGACTTAGCATACTTACTCATCGCGCACGTTGCCATTCGTGGCATAGGCTAAAACTTCTATTAAGCAAAAACTGGTTTGAGTCTAAACGGCCCAAACCAGTTTTAATTACTAGCTATATCATCAGTTCCACACATCAAAGATTATTACTGCAAAAGCGTAACATATATAGCTGTAAGAATAGCCGTAGTAATTACACCACAAATGTTAGCTCCTAACGCATAATCTAGAATGAATGCACATTTATTCACCTTTTGAACTTCTTTCTGTGCTACCTTAGCAGTTGATGGAACACAAGAAACTCCTGCAATACCAATAACCGGGTTGAAATTCTTTCCTCTGATTAGATAAATAACATATCCACCTAATATACCACCAATACCTGAAAGCGTTAACGCTACGATACCAAGAACCAATAATTTAAGCACGACAGGATTTAATAACGTACTTGCATCGCATAAAACACCTAACATTAATCCCAAGAAAAATGTCGCAAAATATAGAAATCCATCTTCGATTAGCTTTACATATTTGCTTATCTCCGTTTCTCTAATTACTATACCAATAAAGAAACTTAAAAACAATGGTGCTGCAACAGGGAACAACAAACAAAGCAATGCATTCGCAATAACAGCAAAGATTAATTTCTCAGAAGATGTAATATTATGTTTTGGCTTTTTATCTACGATCACCTGTCCTCGTAGATTCTTTGGTATTAAAAGTTTAATCAGATAAGGGTACCCACCATAAGTAAGACTCAGATATAGATACGCTACAATCGATATCGGTACAAAATATTCTGGTGCTAATTTTAATGCTGCGAATAGCACCATCGGTCCATCCGCTCCGCCAATAATGGAGGCTGCTGCCGCTGCACCATCAGACAATCCCATAAGTTTAGCAATCGGAAATGTTGCAATTGTACCAAGTTCCGCAAATAAAGCAATTGTCATACTAATAAAGGGATGCGCTAACACGTAACCAATATCGCATAAAATACCAATCCCCATAAAAACCAAACATGCGATAAGACCATTGCTAAATGTTAATGTATATATTGGTTGTAAAAAATTAATCTGCATATATTTCATTAAATCATCTGTGGTAGTTAACATAGGATTAATAATTAAATTACCAATCTGATTATTCTCCATAAATAAAACACCAGCATTCACTGCTGACATACCAAGGCCCATTGGTATCATAATAAGTGGTTCTAAGGTACCTCTTTTTCCTAAGTAAACAAGTAAAAATCCTAAGAATATTAAAACAATTCTCAATATAACAACTTTTGGTTCCTGTTGAAACATTGTGCTAATGCCTTGAAATAACTCTATAATTTTCATATCAATAAACATACCCCTTTCTTAAACCTGGAGAATCTATTGTTCGCATTAAGTTTTTGCTAAAAAACCACCGTTCTTTCAACTCAATCACCTGCTATGTACATTTTGATGTATAATTTAGATATACCTTTAATTATTCTTTTGACCTTTACTAAATAATCTAATACACACTAATAAAATTTTTATTAGAAACGCAATTCCATAAGATATTATAATTCCTAATCCCATTACTTTAAGTGGGATACCGATACTTAATAGCATACTGTTTCTCCTTTTATAATGATATTTTAGCCAATTTTGAAACTCTTCTCCACGCCGACAACATATCTGTGTTTATACCTAACGATTCTAGTTACTTAAATGGTACCATTTTGTAATTTAATTTCAAATACATTATATAAATGTACATCATATACTAAAGTTATTGAAAGATAGATCGGTAATAACTACTAAAGTTGGAGGTTAAGCATGGACTTACATTACCTTGAAATATTTAATACGGTTGCTCAATATGAAAGTTATAAAAAAGCATCTGAAATTCTTCATATAAGCCAGCCGGCACTATCTATTCAGATAAAAAAACTTGAGGAACAGATTGGACTAAAGATATTTAATAAGATTGGAAACAGAATATTTTTAAATGAAAATGGGATTATGCTTAAAGAATATACCAATAGAATATTTGGTATTATTAATGAACTTGAGAATACCATTTCTAATACGCAAAATTTTATCGGCGGAACACTTAATATTGGTGGGAGCAATACACCTGGTTCTTATATTCTTCCTGATATAATGGGGGAATTTAATAGGCAATACCCTAATATAAAATTCAACCTCCACATCGGAAATACTACAGAGATCTCTCATTTGATTACAAATGGTGCTTTAGATATCGCATTGAATGGGGGAAACGGTTTCTATCATAATAATATTTATGTTGAAAAACTCTATGACGATAAATTAGTTCTTGTTGCTTCACCCCAAAATCCATATTGCAATCACGAAACCATTCAAATCGAAGACTTAAAAGAAATGAATTTTATTGTACATAAAACTGATTCTCAATTATACTCCTATTATTTAGATTTTATCAAGGATATCAATATTCCAGAAAGAATAACTATGTGCCTAGGAAATATTGATGCGATTAAAAGGGCCGTTAGCTCTAATCTAGGGGTTTCTCTTATGCCTTACGTTGCAGTGAAATTCGAGCTGCAATTTGGGTTACTTAAACTATTGAATCTCCCTGACCATGAGCCTAACTACCCATATAGCCTTATCTATAATAAGAACAAATCTCTTTCCCCTACCTCTAAGAAATTCATCGAATTAGTTAGGTCTTGTATCTATGATTTTACTTTTGATGCAACAAAAAACGGAAAAAATAGCAAAACATAAAAATAGTTGATACTGAAACTAGTGGAATTAACTCTTCTAGTTACAATATCAACTATATATTCTTATAGATATATTTGAATCTCTGTACGAAACTACATTACTTTTACTCTATCTATCCCCTACTCTATACCAGTGCTCCACCACCATCTACAATAATAAACTGTCCTTGCACATAGCTAGAAGCATCACTTGAAAGATATAAAACTGTACCATTTAGTTCACCCTTGTTTCCTGGACGTCCTGCTGGATTCACAGCGTTATAAGTATTAAGGAACTGTTCTGATTTAAATAATGTTCCTGCTGTCATCTCTGATTCAAAAAGTGCTGGTCCTATAGCATTCACTGTTATTCCATATCTTGCGTAAGAACAAGCCATACCTTTTGTTAATCCAAGAACAGCTGACTTAGACGCGTTGTAGGAATGTCTGATAAACATATCATTTTTATCTGCGATCACTGCATTGACAGAAGCGATGTTAACAATTTTACCATATCCTCTTTCTTTCATTTGAGGAATAACATACTTACTAGCTAAGAAGATTCCCTTAACGTTGATATCAAAGGACTTATTCCAATCCTCTTCAGTCATGCTATCTACGCCACCACGAACAGCAATACCTGCATTATTTAATAAAATATCAATATGACCAAAAGTATCAAGAACTGTCTTCATTGCTTCTTTCACACTATCTTCTTTTGAAACATCACATCCTATAGCAATAGCTTTACGACCTGTTTTCTCAATTTCAGCTTTCACTTCATTTAGTTTATCAACACGTCTTGCTAATAATGCTACATCTGCTCCTGCCTTTGCATATGCTAGAGCTGCATCTGCTCCAAGTCCTGAACTTGCACCTGTTACAACTGCTACTTTTCCTGATAAATCAAATAAATTTTCCATATTTATTACTTCCTTTCTTTTTTATAATATAGTTAGTCAATTCAAACCTCTTTATCATGCCGATATCATATCATACAATAAAAACACTGTATGTGACGTAATCACAATTCAGGTTGCCTAGATTCGGCCCGTTTCCATGAATGCAGTACGGTCATAGCGCCCTGTTAATAGATATGGTACTACCTCATCCGCTTCTAATTTCTCTACTAAGTTTAATTTATGTACTAATAAACTATTTTTAGAATATGCGCCACCGATGATTGTATTGATTGGTAATTCTGCCCATGGGTCATCTATGCTTGATTTCAGATTCAAAGTCGCAAGTCCTGGTTCCCATGACTGATAATTATATTCACACTGATTCATAAGTAAAGAGGCATTTTTAAAATGAGATACACCCTCTTCATTTGGTTCACGGTCAATATGGAAATAGAAACCGCCTCCAAATGTCTGCTTTCCTGCTGCAGGGAACTGATAAAGTGCTGCTGTTAGAGGACTGTTGTATTCGCCTAATTTCATTGTTGCTTCTACAAGTTGTGTTCCTCTTCTAGTTACTCCTGCCGTTACCGTATCTCCATTTCTTCTGATTACAAATTCTGCGCCTAGTTTCTTTGGAATGCTTCCGTTATCACGACCACATTGCACTGCCATCTCAGCACCTGGGCCTCCAAGTACAAGCCCGACTGGATATAAACCAAGTGTTTTTCCATAAGTCGCATAAACTCCTAATATAGCTTCATAGTAGTCATCTGCAAAGGTTGGATTGTTTACATGACAGACAGACAAAGTAACTACTGGCATAGAAAATGGTTTTAATGGTGGAGGTAATATCCTTGCTATTGCTGCTGGGTCAGTTAAGTAGCTGATATAAAGTCCTTCCTGATTGTCCATAAGAGAAATCTTACCGAAGTTTGAAAGCTCTTCTTTTGCAATTCGAAAACTTGGAATATGTTTTTCCACGAACAAATTACGTCCAACTTCATAGCCTGTTCGCACCGCTGATGCAATTGCTCCATCTTGTATAGCACTTCCTATTAGTTTTACAATCACTCCTTTTTCCTCTAATTCAGAAACTAAAGATTGATCTGGTCTATATCCAAGAGATAACACCACTGCATCTACAGATATTTTCTCTTCCTTATGATCTTCTGCATTTTCTAACATGACACAGTCTTCATGAATCTCCTTTAACGCATATCCTAACTTATATTGTGCATTAGACTTAGCCAATCGCCCACAGACATCCGCCACATTCGTATGGTTTGCATTTGGAGCTACTTCCTTTTGCATGTCAATCAATACAACTTGATTTTCATTTGCACAAAGATATTCAGCTGTTTCAAGTCCCGTAAGCCCGGCGCCGATTACCGCTACCTTCTTACCATTTAACATGGCTTCGCCTGTTAATACATCTTTTACTGTATATACTGTATCACCATGAACTCCTGGTATTTTATTAGGAATAATTGAGGTCGAACCTGTGGCGACAATTACTGCATCTGGTTTGTAAGACATAATCATATCTGTAGTAGCCTCTGTATTTAACTTTACATCTACTCCAAGTCGTTCAAACTCGTTCTGATAATATTCCGCTATCCACTGCATACGTTCTTTTAATGGTGGTTTCTTAGCAAGATTTACAGTTCCTCCAAGTTCCTTCTGACGATCGAGAAGAGTTACTTTTACTCCACGTAATGCAAGTGTTTGTGCTGCACACATTCCTGCAGGGCCACCGCCTACTACAACCGCAGTATGTCCTTTGGTATCACGAATCAAATCTCCGAATTTACGTTCCTTGGCAAGTCTTGGATTTAATGAACATTCTGGTGGTAATCCTGCCGCATTATATTGATTCAAACTCTCAAAACAGCGTAGACAAGATACACATCTGCGTATTTCTTTTTCTCTTCCTTCTTGTACTTTCTTCCCCCATGCTTCATCAGCAAGCCATGTCCGCCCCATGGATACGAAGTCTTCTACACCGTCCTCTAAGAAATTCTCTGCTACTGCAGGTTCTTTTATTGCAGATACACCAATTACGGGGATATTGACATGACTCTTAACGGCCTTAATCATATCGCGTCTCCAACCTTGTGGGAAAGAAATCGGTTCTACACTAGTAATTCCGGTTTCATATAATCCACAACTTACATCAATAAAATCGATACCTACTGCTTCTAAAGCCATGGCAATTTTAATACCGTCTTGAATATGGATATACTCCTCTGTTACTCCAGTATTTTCTAAAAATTCTTCTACACTAAGTCTTACTCCAATTGGAAAATTTGATCCGCAATCCTTACGAATACCTTCAATAATTTCTTTGATCATTCTAAGACGATTTTCAAAACTTCCGCCATATTCATCTTCTCTTTTGTTGGTATAAGGAGATAAAAATTGTTGTAATAGATATCCATGTGCAGCGTGAAGTTCAACACCATCACATCCTGCTTTTTGTACTCTAACTGCTCCCTCAATAAATTGTTTAATTAATTCTTTTACTTCTTCTGTTTTAAGTGCACGTGTTTCTTGTTTTAGATATTTGCACGGGATCGCAGATGGTGCCACTACTGGCTGTCCACCAAGAAGCGCTGAGACTGTCTCACGTCCTGGATGATGTAATTGAATAAAAATCTTGCTACCATGTTTATGTACTGCTTCCGCAAGTTTGGAAAGTGGCTCGATATGCCTATCTTTTGTAACGGATAATTGTCTCATAAGCCCCGCACCGTGTACATCATTTACTCGGGTAATTTCTGGAATAATAAGCCCTGCACCGCCAATGGCTCTTGCTTCATAAAACGCAATCATATCTTCTGAAGGTGTTCCATCAAGATTTGCAAGCCCACAACCCATTGGAGACATAACCAAACGATTCTTAATGGTTACTGCCCCTATTTTCCCTGGTTCAAATATTTTCTTAAACATTTTCTCCTCCTAATATTTACTGAATAATCTTATGTTTTCATGTCCTTAGGATACATCGAAATTGGCAATCTCGCAATGTGTACGATGTATGATAAAAATTTGACAATTTGTTTACCGTGCACTATAGTAATATTATTACTACAATTTTTATATAAAACGAGGAAAATATATGACCTTTTCAAAATTAGTAGAATTACTGTCAAACGACTATGGGATAGACATTTTATCACAAGGAGAAGATGTGGAGATCCAAGATATTGCTTTGCTTGATAATAAACATGATAAACTCAAGAGTACCCTTTATTTTGGTTATGTTAAACAATTACAGGATGGAGCTCCGCTTCCGTCGCAATGTATTCTTGCACACACCAATAATTTCTCAATGCTCTTTCCAAATGGAGAAGATACTTCTCTAATAGAAAATCCTACGGAAAAAACCGCTTTGGAAGAAAACCTTGCTTTAGTTGAGAACCTAGCTTTAGTAGAAGAAGACTCTTTGTTTACCCTATTTAATGAGGCCAAATCATTGATTGAAACCACCTATAGTAAAGGGATTTTTGAGGAACTTACTGCCCTTGCAGACCAGACCAATAGCATTGAAGCTGTTTTAGATGCTGCATCTGTCCGATTAGGGAACTCTTTGCTATTTTGTGATATGAATTTTAAAATTATTGCGAGTTCTAACTCTATCCCCGTCCTTGATCCTCTCTGGAAAGAAAATATTAAGCAAGGATATTGTTCTTATGAATTTATTAAAGAAGTAAAAGAATTGGATTCTATTAAGAATGCAGCTCCGACTACAGCCGCTGTAGAAGTAACTTGCTCGAGATCTCCCTTCCGCAAGTTAAGTAGCAAGGTCTTTCATAATAGAATGCAAGTTGGATTTCTACTAATGATAGAAAGCGAAAACAAATTTCTACCCTACCACTATGAGATGCTCAGTACGGTAAGCCATATTATTAGCTATACCATCGCTTACTATAGAGCAGATCTCTTTGAAGAAAGCAGTCTGTATCAGCAATTATTATACGACCTACTAATTGGGACACCTTCTAAAGATCTTCTACCAAGGCTTACAGAACTGCATTTTCCAGCTAACATGTTGGTACTATTTATTCGTCCTACTAGATTTCTAGGACGTGAATACTTAAAAAGCTTTGTAAATCTAAATCTGAAGGTGCAGATTCCAGGTTCCCATGTTACATATCATAAAAATGGAATAGTTGCAATGATTCCATTAAAACAACATATAGAAACTGATTACGAAATATACGAAATATTACAAGGCTTCACGGAACAAGAACATGTACGAATAGGGATCAGTAATTCTTTCTCTAATATAGAGAGTTTCGCGAGCCACTACGAGCAAGCTTACGTAGCTCTTGAACTCGGACAAAAATTAAATACTAAAGAATCCATATGTCGTTATCTTGATTATCAAGTCTTCGATCTATTTTCAGAAGTAAAGACTCCAGATTTATTAGGACGGTTCTGCCATCCCGCCCTAGTAACCCTAAGGCAATATGATCATCAAAATAATACGCAGCTTTATGAGACATTATGTATCTACTTAGATAAGGGATGCAGTATTAAACTAACTTCGGAAAGTCTTTATATTCATCGAAATACTCTAGTCTATCGTCTAAATCGTATTGTAGAGCTATGTAATCTTAACCTTGAAGATGTCAATACACTCTTCTTACTCCGCCTTTCTTTTCTTATTGATCGATATAACGGATTGAATGAGCTTAAAACTTGGTAATAGAAGGTGGATTGTGATAAAGAATTGCGTATGTGCAACTTAAAGATTCCTTTATATAAGTCTATAAAAAAACCCCCAAAGCAAAAGCTTTGAGGGTTGTATAATTTGCAATAATTATCTCTTAGAGAACTGAGGTGCTCTACGAGCTGCTTTAAGACCGTATTTTTTACGTTCTTTCATTCTTGGATCTCTTGTTAAGAAACCTGCTTTTTTAAGAGCTGGACGGTAGTCACCATCTGCTTGTAATAATGCTCTTGAAATTCCGTGTCTGATTGCACCAGCTTGACCAGTGAATCCACCTCCATGAACATTAACAAGAACATCGAATTTATCAGCTGTTTCTGTTAAAACAAGTGGTTGACGAACGATTAATTTTAAAGTTTCAAGACCGAAATAGTTATCCATGTCTCTTTTATTGATTGTAATTTTACCAGTTCCTGGTACTAAGTATACTCTAGCAATACTGCTTTTTCTTCTTCCAGTTCCGTAGAATTTTGCTTTAGCCACTGTGATTTCCTCCTTTCAATTTCCGATTAATATCTAGATTTGATTTCTAATACTTCTGGTTTTTGAGCTGCGTTATCATGTTCCGCACCAGCATATACATGTAACTTAGTAAGCATTTGTCTTCCTAAAGGTCCTTTTGGAAGCATGCCTTTAACAGCAAGAGTGATAACATCACAAGGTTTTTTAGCCATCATCTCTTTTAATGTAGTTTCTCTCATACCGCCTACATATTCAGAGTGATTATAGTAGATCTTTTGATCCATTTTCTTACCAGTAACTTTGATTTTATCTGCATTGATTACGATAACATAATCACCTGTATCAACGTGTGGAGTGTAAGTTGGTTTGTTCTTACCTCTTAAAACTGATGCTATCTCTGATGATAGACGACCTAATGTATGTCCTGTAGCGTCAACTACATACCATTTTCTTTCAATTGTAGATGGACTAGCCATAAAACTTTTCATTGGTTTACCTCCTTGAATAATCTTCAACAACCAAACATATTGGTTACTCATAGTCTCTTTAATATCAGCTATTTGGATTATAGCTTCTCTTATATGTTAAAATACCATTACCGGGGCTTTGGTAGGCATTTATCACACTTTTTACATTCTGTAAGTGCTCAGCATGTCTAATTTTCCACATAACTACAGCACGTCACATCTAAACATTATAGACGGTAATATTCTATGTGTCAAGCTGTTTTATTAATATTTTTTCTAATATTGTTCCACATAATGAAAGCTTTATGCAATCATTACACTTACCAACGGGTTATACTTGCTTCACACTTTATAACGAAAAAACCATACTTGTTTATTCAAGTATGGTTTTCCATTAGTACTGCGGATGACAGGAATTGAACCTGCACGGTCTCCCACTAGATCCTAAGTCTA
>ERZ781272.155-NODE-155-length-89060-cov-9.303309_pt1 | contig 89060 bp, 76 predicted proteins | sample MGYA00375850_ERZ781272 | MGnify/ENA primary metagenome ERZ781272 (study PRJEB29790, sample SAMN06051246) | human gut metagenome | host: Homo sapiens | place: USA: Cincinnati, Ohio | collected 2013-06-21 | study: EMG produced TPA metagenomics assembly of the Gut...
GAGCGCCACCTTGCCAAGGTGGAGGTAGCGAGTTCGAGCCTCGTCACCTGCTCCAGGAGACTGTGGGTCTCCACTTTCCGGCGCCATAGCCAAGTGGTAAGGCAGAGGTCTGCAAAACCTTTACCCCCAGTTCGAGTCTGGGTGGCGCCTCCATAAAAATAACCACACCGTCAGGTGTGGTTATTTTTATGGAGACCTGGGGATTTTAACATGCTCGGGCGAAATGAATTCCCCTGCGCCGAGGTTTTGCCTACGGCAAAACGCTCGTACGGCGCAAAAGCGCCGCCCCGCTGTGCGGGGCCCCGGTTCCGGCCAGGCATCTATAGTATTCGGACAAGACAAAAAGAAGGACACGACAAAGTCGAGTCCTTCTTTTTGATTTTGCGCGCGCCTTTGACGGCATTTTTGGGCCTATGTCCACATACTCCTGAGTAGAGGAGGTGTGGACATGGTTTTTTTAGAGCGGCTTGGCGGCTGGATCTGGAATCCTTGGCTGCTGGGCGGCTTTTTGCTGCTGGGACTCTATTATTCCCTCCGCAGCGGATTCTTTCAGGTGTTTGAATGCAGGCTGTGGTTGCGGGCGACGCTGGGCTCGCTGCTGCGCAAACGCGGGCGGGGGAATGGGAAGGGGCTGACCCAGTTTCAGGCCCTCTCCACCGCCCTGGCCTCCACCATCGGCACCGGCAGTATCGCAGGCGTGGCTACCGCCATTTTTTACGGCGGGCCGGGCGCGGTGTTCTGGATGTGGGTCTCCGCCTTCCTGGGGATGATGACCGGCTGCGCGGAAAAGACGCTGGCGGTCCGCTACCGGCGGCGGAACGGCGCGGGGGCATGGCAGGGGGGGCCCATGGACTATATGGAGCGGGGACTGAAGCTGCGACCGCTGGCAATGATGTTCTCTCTCTTCTGCGTATGCGCCTCCATCGGCGGCGGGGATATGGTGCAGTCCAACTCCATCGCCACCTCTCTGGAGCACGCCTTCGGCTGGGACCGTCTGGCAGTGGGGTGCGTGACCGCCGTCCTCACCGGTCTGGTCATTCTGGGCGGCATCGGTCGCATCGGACGGGTGAGCGAAAAGCTGGTGCCGGTGATGGCGCTGCTCTTTTTGGGCGGCGGAGTGCTGGTGCTGGCCCGCCATGCCGTCGCGATACCGGCGGCCCTGACGGAGATCTTCACCCAGGCCCTGACCCCAAAGGCGGCCCTGGGAGGAGGGATGGGGTACGGCATGGCGGCGGCTATGCGCTACGGCGTGGCCCGGGGTGTGTTCACCAATGAGGCCGGCCTGGGCTCCTCCGCCATGGCACATGCCGCGGCGGACGTGGATGAGCCGGCGGAGGAGGGCATGTGGGGCCTCTTTGAGGTCTTTATTGCCACGCTGCTGGTCTGCACGGTTACCGCACTGGTCATTCTGGTCTCCGGCGTGTACGCGCCCCAGACGGCTCTGAGGGCCATCCAGGCGGGAACGGTGGACAGCTCCATGGTGGGCGCAGCCTTGTCGGGAGCGGCTTTTGCCACGGTGATGGGCCGGTGGGGGGGACCCTTCGTGGCGGTCTGCCTTTTGATGTTCGCCTTCTCCTCCTTGCTGGGCTGGAGCTATTATGGGGAGCGGGGGCTGGAATACCTCACCGGCACCAGCCGCTGGACGGGCGTCTACCGCATGGCCTTTCTGGTCTGTGTGGTCCTGGGGAGCGTTGGGGACGTGGGGACGGTCTGGCAGCTGGCCGACGTGTGTAACGGGATGATGGCGCTGCCCAATCTGGCAGCCCTGTTCCTCCTGTCGCCGGAGGCACTACGGCTCATCCAGGCGTGGACGCGCAGGCAAAAAGGCGCCCCGGACCGAGCGTGAAGTCGGTCCGGGGCATTCCATACCGTCAGGCGGCGGGAACTACGGATGCCGCACCAGGGAAGGCCGAAGAGGCGTCGGGGGCGGCCTCCGTCGCAGAGACCGCAGGCTCGGGGGAGACGATGGGGTCCGGCGTGGCCTTTCCGTCGATGGTGAGGCTGTAGCCGTTGAGGATGGGGTTGACCTCCTCACCGGTCTGGGGCGCGTGGTCGATGGTGACCGAGTCACCCACCTTGAGGATGACCGCCGCCGGATTGTCCAGCGCGGAGAGGGAGTAGTAGACATCTTCGCCCTCCAGACGGACGAAGTAGTAGGTGTTGCCGTCCAGAACGGCGGAGAGAATCTCCTCTACAGCGCCGGAGATGGTGGTCTCAGGCAGGACCTCTGGAGTGGTGATGTTGTTTTCAGCCAACTGGAGGATATAATCCTTTTCGCATTCCGCCACGGTGTTGCCGATGCCCACGATCTGATACTGCGAGACGTTGACCATGGCGTACATCTTGACGAGCTGGGCGGCGTCCTTCAGGGCGATGAAGTAGGTGGGCTGGCCGGAGATGTTGAGCAGGAGAGGGAAGGTGGCCTGGTACTGAAGGTGCTGGACCTTGCCCTGCGCGGAGGCCATTGCGGACTGCTCCGTGGCGCCGGGGGCCTTATAGTACTTGGTCTCCTTGGTCCGCTGGTTGGACAGCAGGAAGCCCACGTTGGACTGGTCGGAGCCCACGGAGGTGACGCCGGTGTACATATATACGTCGTCGCTCAGGGCAATATAATTGAAGCCCTCGGTGGTGTGGGTTACGTCCCGCTGACCGAAGATAGAGTTGATGAAGCCGTTGACCAGGGTGCCGTGGTAGTCGTACTGCTCCATAATGAGTGAGGCCAGGTAGACCCGGTCCACCCAGGTGGGCACATCCTCGTAATACTCGCACTCACCGGTGACAGCATCCATCAGTACGGCGCCGTCGATGTCCCGGCCGCCGAAAAGACCAATGGTCATCTCCAGCTTGGGACAGACCCAATAGGGGTGGCCGCTCTCGTCGATCTCAAAGGTGGGCGTGGAGAACATATAGGTGGGATAGGTAAACCGCAGGTGCCGCATGACGTTGCGGTTCAGGGGCTCGGAGGGGGAATACTTCATGCCCTCCGGCAGGCGGACCACCTCGGCCTCCTGGGAGACCATGTCCACGATGATATAGGCGGGCAGGCCCTGGCTGCGGTTGTTGAACCATTTGATGAGATCGCCGTAGTTCAGCGGGGTGACGCGGACGGGGCGGCCCTGATAATTGATCTGGGTGTAATCATCGGCCACCTCGAACTGGCTGACCATGTCGGACAGCTCGCCCAGCTTGCGGTCGCCCAGGCGCTGAGCGGACTGCTCATCCAGCATGGGGATCTGGTCGAAGGAGATCTCCTCCACCTCGGCGGCAAAGTCGCCGTTTTCCACCGTGAGCAGGTCCCGATAGGAGGCAGCTCGGAAGATGGGCATGGAGATGACAGTGCCCAGGATGGCGATCACGATGAGCAGGAGCATCAGAATGCCGATGGGCAGGCATTGGGACTTGATGAAGCGGAAATACTCCTTGATGCCGCCGCTGGCGTCCATGTGGAAGCCGGAGGTAATGAGGGCGCAGACCACGTAGATGATGCACAGTACGAAGAAAAAGCCGTAAAAATTGCTGTCATGGAGGTTGATCGCCGGCAGGGAGACGTAAAAATAGAGCAGGCCGAGAACGAGGGTGACAAGAATGTTGATCAGGATACGGGAGGCTTTGTTTTTCAGGCCGCGGCGCGGTGATTTTTCCATAAAAAGCTCCTTTTTCATTCGGAATGGTTCGGTATTATGCTAATGTAACATATTATACCTTTGAATGCAAGGGATGAAACATGAACAGATTGTAACGCTTAGAGCGCGGCGGCCTCGGCTTCGACTTTGGCCTCGCTGTCCTGCATGGCGCGGAGGGTCATGTCCAGCAGCTTGTCCAGGTCCCAGCCCAGCAGGGCGGCTCCCTGGGCGATCACATCCCGGGAACAGCCGGCGGCAAACTTCTTGTCCTTAAACTTCTTTTTCAGAGACTTGAGCTCCATATCGGTGCAGCTTTTGGAGGGCCGCATGAGGGCCGCCGCGCCGATGAGCCCCGTGAGCTCGTCGCAGGCGAAGAGCACCTTTTCCATCTCATGCTCCGGTTTGACGTCGCAGGCCAGTCCCCAGCCGTGGCTGGCGGTGGCGTGGATCAGGGCCTCGTCCAGACCGTGCTCCCGCATGAGGACCTGGGACTTGACGCAGTGCTCTTCGGGCCACAGCTCGAAGTCCAGGTCGTGGAGCAGCCCGACGGAAGACCAGAAGCTCGCTTCCGCGCCGTAGCCCAGCTCCCGGGCGAACCAGCCCATAACGGCTTCCACCGTCAGGGCATGGCGCAGGTGGAAGGGGTCCTTGTTATACTTCCGGAGCAGATCCAGCGCCTGTAAACGAGAGAGTTCCATATCTTTGACACCTCTTTGGAAAATGTACTTCCATTTATAGCATGTTTTGGGGCACAATACAATGGCCCGCAGTTTTTTCGCAAATTTTGAAAATTCCCTCTTGACGGGAGGGCAAAAGATGGTATAATAATCAATGCTGTTCGCTGCAGAGCACGCCCTCCGGCGGACCGTACTTCCCTGTATTCGCGAAAGATTGGATACAGACTCAGATGGAGTGGTATCGAAGAGGTCATAACGAGCACGACTGGAAATCGTGTGACGGTCAAAAGCCGTCCGAGGGTTCGAATCCCTCCCACTCCGCCAAAATCCCCGTAACCGCATGGTTACGGGGATTTCACATTTTTGGGATGCTTGCCGTGAAACAGGTATAAAAATAGAAGCACCGCTTCCCGCCCGGATCGTTCAAGCGTTACCGCCAATGACCCCACAAAAGCGTACCACAGTGCGTCTTCTGCCCCCAGTCTGCCCAGGCGGGACCGGCTTCTGAAGGGCGCCGCAAAATAAGAAAATCACGCAGGGCATCAGTAGCTCATACGGGGCGAACCTGAAGTCTGCATGCCTGCGGGATGCATCGAAGGTAATCAGCTCACCCTCTTCCACCGCTGCGGAGCGGTCAGAGGTGTTCGAGCCAAAACCTTCTATGAATAGTATACCCCAGCCCGGCGGAGGAAGCAAGCAGAGAATTCCTTTGTAATTCCCCGTAGTGGAGCGCAGAGAGAAATTGGACTTGCCATTCCTTACTCCACAGGGTAAAATAATTCATTGACAAACAATGAGGCGCTGGAGGACTGGCATGGACAGGACAATGGAGATGATTCTCTCCCGGGTACAGAAGCCCGCACGGTATACGGGAGGGGAATACAACGCGGTGGTCAAGGACCGCCGGAGTGTAGACACAAGGGTAGCACTCTGCTTTCCGGATACGTATGAGATCGGCATGTCCAACTTGGGTGTACGCATCCTGTATGGACTGATGAATGAGCAGGAGGGCGTCTGGTGTGAGCGGGTCTTTGCCCCCTGGGGGGATATGGAGGCCGAGATGCGCCGAGAAGGGCTTTCCCTCTACGGGCTGGAGAGCGGCGACCCCATCTCGGGGTTTGACGTAATCGGCTTTTCCCTGGGCTATGAACTGGCCTACACCAATGTGCTCAATATGCTGGACCTGGCCGGGCTGCCCCTGCGCACGGCGGACCGAGGGGAGGAGAGTCCCCTGATCATTGCAGGCGGCACCTGCGCCTACAACTCCGAGCCCCTGGCGCCCTTTATCGACATCTTTTGCCTGGGTGAGGGAGAGGACGTGCTGCTGGAGCTGCTGGAGCTCTACCGCCGCGCCCGGAACGAGGGGTGGCGCAGGCGGGAACTGCTGGTAGCCGCTGCCCGTATCCCCGGCCTGTATGTGCCGTCGCTCTATGAGGTGACCTACGGGGAGGACGGCGTGGTGACCGCCGTCACGCCGACGGAGGGCGCGCCTTCCGTGGTGACCAAACGGATCGTCCAGGATTTTGAGCACTCCTATTTTCCCACCAAGACCATCGTGCCCTCCACCGAGATCGTCCATGACCGGGTGATGCTGGAGGTATTCCGCGGCTGTATCCGGGGCTGCCGCTTCTGCCAGGCGGGCTATGCCTACCGGCCGGTGCGGCCCCGTTCCCCCCAGCGTCTGCTGGAGCAGGGCATCGCCGCGTGCCGGGATTCCGGCTATCAGGAGATGACCCTGTCCAGCCTGTCCACCAGTGACTACCGGCCTCTGGAGGGCCTGTGCGACGGCCTGCTGGACTGGTGTGAGCCCCACAAGGTCTCGCTGTCCCTGCCCTCCCTGCGGGCGGACAACTTCTCCATGGGACTCATGGAGCGGCTCCAGCATGTGCGAAAGAGCGGGCTGACCTTCGCCCCGGAGGCGGGGACCCAGCGGCTGCGGGACGCCATCAACAAGAACGTCACCGAGGAGGATCTGCTCACCTCCTGCCGCACCGCCTTTTCCGGTGGGTGGAGCTCGGTGAAGCTCTACTTCATGCTGGGCCTGCCCACCGAGACCGACGAGGACGTGCTGGGCATTGCCGAGCTGGCCAGGAAGGTGCTCCAGGTCTGGCGGGATGTGACCCCCAACCGGCGCCGGGGGTGCCGCATCACGGTGTCCACCGCCTGCTTCGTCCCCAAGCCCCACACAGCCTTTCAGTGGGAGCCCCAGGTGGAGCGGGAGGAGTACCTCCGCCGGGTCAAGCTGTTGCGGGACAACATGCGGGAGAAATCCATCACCTATCACTGGCACGATCCGGAGACCAGCTTCCTGGAGGCGGTTTTTTCCCGGGGGGACCGCCGGCTGGCCGACGCCATCGAGGCCGCCTGGCGGGACGGCGCCAAATTTGATTCCTGGAGCGAGTATTTCAGCCTGGAGCGGTGGCTGAAGGCCCTGGCGGCCTGCGGCCTGGACCCGGCGTTCTATGCCAACCGGACCCGGAGCCGGGACGAGGTGCTGCCCTGGTCCTGCGTTTCCACCGGCGTGCGCACGGAGTTCTTGTGGCGGGAGCGGGAGCTGGCCTATCAGGCCAAAATCACCCCGGACTGCCGGAAGCAGTGTACCGGCTGCGGGGCGGACAAGCTCTATACGGGAGGTGTCTGTGATGCCTGATCAGCGCATTTCCTTTTCCAAGACTGGGCGCGCCCGGTACATCTCTCACCTGGATTTGATGCGCACCTTCCAGCGGGCGTTTCTGCGGGCCGAGGTGCCCATCCGGCACACAGAGGGCTTTAACCCCCATGCCTATGTCTCCATCCCCCTGCCCCTGTCGGTGGGCTATTCCAGCGAATGCGAGATTATGGAATTCGGACTGATGGGGGAGGTGCCTTTGAGCGAGGTGCCCTGGCGGCTGACCCGAACGCTGCCGGAGGGCATTACGGTCCACCGGTGCTACGACGCCGCACGGCCCTTCAAGGAACTGTGTTATGTCAACTATATCATCACCCTGGAGTATGAGGCGGGGACCCCGGTGGGGGCGGAAAACGCCATCCGGGCTCTGTTGAGCCGGGACGCGCTGGTGGTGACAAAGAAGTCAAAAAAGGCCAAGTCAGGTGAGACGCAGGTCGATCTGATCCCACTGATCCACCGGGTGGACTATGAGGGACGCCGGGATGCGCTGACCCTGAACGCAGTGCTGCGGGCCCAGAACCCGGGCCTCAATCCGGCGCTCATTTTGGAGGCGATTGGGAGGGAGTGCCCGCAGGCGGCGCCGGACTATGTGAGCTATCACCGCAAACGGGTGCTCGACCAGGAGTTCCAGCCCTACGAGTAAAAAACGCCGCGTGCTGTTGTGAGCACGCGGCGTTTTTTTACCGGCAGAGGCCGCCGGGGCCGTCGGGCTCCCAGGGGAAGCCCCTGGTGTCCGGCGAGCGCTCCGGGTCGATCTGAGCTTCGGAAAAGCAGAGGGTATCCTCGAAGTTACGGGAGATATACATGCCGTAGAGGCGGCTCAGCATATCCCAGGTCAGTTTATCCAGCGCCCCGGTCTCGTCCAACCCGGCCCGGCGCTGGAGCCAGATCGCGTTGCGCACGGAGGCGCCGGTGTGCCGTCCAGTGACCGGGACGGGCTCGATGCCGGCCAGCACATGGGAGAGGGCCAGGAACATGGACTGGACCAGGTACATATGGACGCAGCAGTCGCCGGGCCGGACGGTAAAGGCCAGGTCTCGGAAGGCCTGGACCGACCTGGGCGGAGCGGTGATCCGCAGGGAGGCGTAATAAGCGGTGACGATGGCGTCCCAGGTGCCGTTGTCCACCCGCCCGGTGACGGGGCGGCCGCTCTGGCGCTGGAAGCGCATGACCGCCTCCAACGTCTCCTCACCAAAGATGCCGTCGGGGATGAGACAGGGGATATTATGGTCGCAGTAGGAGATTTCCCGCAGCATGACCTGGAGGCTGTGGATGGGAAGCCCCAGAAAATCTCGTTCGCTTCGCATCAGCTCCCACTCCTTTCCACATCCCGGTCGCCAAGGCGGAGCTCCCGACCAGGGAACTGGGTCATACGGGTGATCTGGGAATAGAAATCTGGATCGTTGCCCAGCCCTTGCAGCTCAGCGGGGAAGAGAATGTCATCGGACAGCACAGTGACGTCAATGCCCTCAAAGGCGGAGTAGAGGGCGTTCCAGGTGGCGGTATCCACCGTCCCGGTGACAGGAATTCCCTGGGCTGTTTGGAAGGAGCGGACCGCCTGGCGGGTGGCGGGACCATAGATGCCATCCAGTGTGACGAAGGGGATCAGAGGATCAAACTGGGCTAGGATGGAGAGAAAATATTGGACCATCAGCACCTGATTCCGGGGAGAGCCCTCGGACACCGCCTGCGGGGCCTGAAACGGAATGCCGAACATCCGCTGCCCCTCGCTGACCAGCTCGGACAGACGGTTTACCCCCACATAGAGGGAGACCAGCCGGTACCAGGTGGCCTTGCCCACCACGCCGTCGGCGGTAAGGCCAAAGATCTCCTGGAAACGGCGGACGGCCTCCTCGGTCTGCTGGCCGAACACTCCGTCTACCGGCTGAATTTTGGGGATGGCAGGGTAGTTCTGGCCGATGCGGTTGAGCTCCGTTTGGACCACCACCACGTCGGGACCGGCTGTGTCCCGGCGCAGGGGTGAGCCGGGATAGGAGTTTTGGAGACCCTGGACAGGGGCCTCCACTACCAGCTCGATGTCGTTTCCGTAGTATCGCCGCAGGATGGCCATGCTGTCCAGCCCCTGCTGGGCCAGCTCCTGACTGCCCCATTGGGACAGCCCGTCACAGGTGACGGTGGTGCCGTTGCAGAACTTGGCGGCCAGAGGCTCCACAAAGCCCTGACGGCGGATATAGTCGTTGAAGATATCGTCCACCAATCGGTCGATATTGTCAAAGATGTTGCGGCCTTTGATGAACTTCTGGTCCGTGGCGGTGGTGGAGGTGATCTGGAAGGGATAGCCGCGGCTGACGTAGTATTCGGTGTAGACCCGGTTCAGGGCGAAGGAAATCTGCGCCAGAATATTGGCGCGGAGCGCCGAGAGCTCCCAGGTGGGATAGATCTCGCTGGAGGCCACATTTTTGATGTAGTCGGGGAAGGAGACGGTAACGTTTTCCGCGCTCTGGCTGGCGGGGCCCAGGTGTACGGTGATAAATTCGGGGACATAGGGGATGACAACAGGCGCCATGTGATTCTCCTTTACAGAGGCTGCGGCGTCACCGCAACGGTGCTGGTCATATCTGCCGGGTCGGGGTGTTCGGGCAGGGGGATTAGCTCGGCGTCCTGAAGCGTCTCCACTCCGGAAAAAATTTGCACATTTTCGACACGCAGCATCTGAAAATCCGGATGCTCGACCTGGATGTCACAGGTGGCGTAAGGATGCTCTGGGCCGGGGTGCGTGCTCCCGGCGGCGGCGGGGGCGGGGATGGATATCGGCTGGATCAGCCCGCTCTCATCCGTCACCCGAAGGGCAATGAGATCGCTGCGGCCGTCCTGGGTAGGGCGGGTGAGGGTTACGCTGGCGTCGGGTACCGGGATCTGGGCCCGGGAGGTGTACACCCGGACGAGGACGCTGCCTTGCTCTTCCACATTGGACTCCTCCTTCTTTTTCATGCTCGATCCAATTTATGCGCAGACGAAGAAAGAATTGCAAGAAAAGAAGGGGTATAGTATACTGAATTTAAAACGGAGAAAAAGAAAGAGGTGCGCAGTATGCAGGCATTTACCTATCAGGTACCCACGAAGGTGATATTCGGGAGGGAGACGGAACAGCAGGCCGGACCGGCGGTGCAGGCGGAGGGCGGCTCCACGGTCCTGGTGCTCTATGGCGGCGGCAGCGCCGTCCGGAGCGGGCTGCTGGGCCGGGTGACGGCCTCCCTGACCGGGTGCGGACTGCGCTGGTACACCAAGGGCGGCATCCAGCCCAACCCAGTGCTGCGCTTTGTCTGCGAGACCCTGGAAGAGTACCGGGACAAGGAGATCGATTTCATTTTAGGCGTGGGCGGCGGCAGCGTACTGGATACGGCCAAGGCGCTGGCTGCGGGCCTTCCCCGGCCGGAGGTCCCGGTCTGGGACTACTATTCCGGAAAGGAGAAGCCCATTACAGCAATTCCGGTAGGGGCCGTGCTCACCATTGCCGCGGCGGGCAGCGAGACCAGCGACTCCACGGTCCTCACCAACGAGGCCACCCAGGAGAAACGGGGCTTTAACGCAGAGTGGAACCGCCCGCGCTTTGCCATTCTGAATCCGGAGCTGACCTATACACTGCCGCCTTATCAGACGGCCTGCGGCGTGGCCGATATCCTGATGCATACGCTGGACCGCTATTTTTCCGACGTACAGGGCAATGAGCTGACCGACGCGCTGGCGGAGGCCATTCTGCGCACGACCGTCCGGTTCGGGAAGACCGCCCTGGTCCGGCCGGACGATTATGAGGCACGCTCGGAACTGATGTGGTGCGGGAGCCTGTCCCACAATAATTTGACCGGCCTGGGCCGGACCAAGGATTTTACCGTCCACCAGCTGGGCCATGAGCTCTCGGGGCGGTACGGCATGGCCCACGGAGCCAGTCTGGCGATTATGTGGCCCGCCTGGGCCAGGCAGGTGTGGACCCGCGACCCCGCCCGCTTTGCCCGTCTGGGCCGGACCGTGTTCGGCGTATCGGAGGAAGACGACGGGCAGGCCGCGCTGGCGGCCATCGCGGCGGTGGAGGCCTGCTTCCGGGACCTGGGGCTTCCCGTCAGCCTGGGGCAGTCGGAGGCCGGCGTAATCCCGGAGGAGGAGCTGGAGGCGCTGGCTCTGGGGTGCTCCCGCGGTCGGAGCCGTAGCGTGGGCAGCTTCTGCCCTCTGGACCACGACGGACTGCTGGCGGTCTACCGGGCCGCCAATCACTGAGCCCGCGGCGGCAGAAGGAGTAACCCATGATGAGAAAACAGGCGGCGGCGCTGCTGCTGGCCCTGACCCTGTTGGGCGGCGCCGTCACTCTGGCGGTCTCCGGCGGCACGTCCGGAGACCCGCTGGTGTCCAAGAGCTATGTGGATGGGACATATGTGCCCGCGCTGACGGCCCGGGCGGAGGAGCGGGCCGCCAAGCGCCATGAGGAGACCTATGCCGCGGCGACGGACCGGCTGGAGGCCGAAGCAGACCTCTATGCGGCCCGTGCGGGGGTGCTGACGGGAGAGGGCAGCTATCATGCCGCCTTTACGGACATTCGGCTCAAGCAGGGGGATGTGGTACAGGTGAGCGCCGGCTCGGGCTTTTTGCTGCTGGCGGGGGAGGCCTCGCTTTCCTGTTCCTCCGGAAAGGTGTTGGACCTGTCCAATGGCTGGGAGAAGTCGACTGGGGCCCTGACTCTGGATCGGCGCTACCTGGCGGTGGAGAACACCGTGGCCGCTGTTACGGTGACGTCGCCCACGGCGGTGCTTTCGCTGGAGGGCTTCTACCGCCTGACCGGGAGCGGCGCCACAGACTATAACGCCCTGGCGGACGCCATGAAGGCCCTGGGGCTGTTCAAAGGGAGCGATACCGCCTATGGCTCCGGCTATGACCTGGAGCAGCCGCCTACCCGCATCCAGGGTCTGATTATGTTTCTGCGGCTGCTGGGGGAGGAGGAGACGGCGCTGGCCACCACGGCCCAGAACCCCTTTGCCGACGTCCCGGCCTGGGCCGGGCCTTACGCGGCCTACGCTTATGAAAAGGGGTACACCAAGGGGGTGGACAGTGCCGCGCGGCTGTTCGGCACCGACAGCGCCATCAAGGCCGAGGAGTACATGACCTTTGTGCTCCGGGCGCTGGGCTATCGGGACTCCGGCGAAAGTCCGGACTTTATCTGGGATGCATCCCTGCAAAAGGCGCAGGAGCTGGGTGTTCTTACCGCCGGGGAGTACCGGCTGCTGGCGGAGAGCCGCTTCCTCCGGGCCCAGGTGGTTTATGTCTCCTACTTTGCCCTGGACGCCGCGTACAAGGAGGGGGGAACTCTGCTGGCCCGTCTGGAGAGCTCCGGCATCCTGGACCCTGATGCGGTCCGTCAGGTCCGGTCGGGCGTAACGGTCTCCCGTCTGAACTAAATCGAAATTTTTGAAGCGCCGAACCAAACCGTACCTGATACATAAGATGGAGTGAGGCCGCCAACGGCGGTCCGACATCTAAATCAGGAGGTACTTCATTATGGGGTTTAACGGTTGCGGTTGGGGCGGCGGCGGCTGCCTGTGGATCATCATCATCCTGATCGTCCTGTGCTGCTGCTGTGGCGGCGGAAACTGGGGCGGCTGTGGCTGCAACAATGGTTGTGGCTGCAATGGCGGCTGTGGCTGCAACAACGGTTGCGGCTGTTGATGATCTGACACATACCATAGCCAGATGGCGCGGGCGGGGCAATATTGCCCCGCCCCACATTGCGCAAAAAAAGAAAAATAACGCTTGCATTTTCCATTTTGATGTGCTAGAATAATCTAGCTGTCGGGGAGAGACAAGCCTGACAAGCGATTTGCGGCTGTAGCTCAGTTGGATAGAGTGACTGGCTACGAACCAGTAGGTCGGGGGTTCGAATCCCTTCAGCCGTACCACGTCGGAGTAAAGTATGCTTTGCTCCGACGTATTTTTATTCCTACGGGACAAAAGTACGTCATCCGTCCGCTCCCTTGCTCCTCTTTTCTGAATTGAAGGCCAGCGCAGCAGGTTGGATTCGGGTGGAGAAACGGAAATATCCGGAATGAAGCCGCCTGATAAACAATGATAATCCGAACTACATTCTCCAAGTTGGGGCGTGTGTTCGGATTTATCATTTCGATCGAGCATATTATTTGAAGAGCAATGGAGGGGAATGCTCCCGGCCATTGCCTTTTTGCGCTGTTGATATATAATGTATAAGGTAAGTATTTTCTGTTTTATCATATGCCCAGTGGGAGCAGTTATCATTGGTTTACTTTTGAATATGATTTTATTCCCGACTTTTATTTCAGCTACATATCGCTTGCTCCGACTTTTTTTGAAAGTCAAAGCGTGCTTATGCCGCTGCTCCTCCTTTCCAAACCGAACCCGCTGCGCCGGGCTTCGGTTTCGTTTTGGTTACGGACCTGAAAGGGTCAGCATCTATACTGTTTGGGCTCCGCTGTGCGGCGCCGGGGTCTGCTGCCGCCTAAAGTGACCGGTAGCGCCCCAATGGTTTGGCATCCGGAGCATCGGAATATCACACACCAGAACACATTGCCCTTCAGCAGTAGAAAACCGGTTTTGAAGCGGGCCTTTGTCAAACATGCGCCAGCCCGCACTTGTTCGTATCAAGTCTGATCCGATGGGATCATGCGGTTGAGTAAATCCACATTTCCTCGCAGGCGCTCATTTTCCGGTTCCAGGGCAAGCGCCGCCTGTGCTGCCTCCAGAGCCTGCGAAAAGTGACCGGTGTGATAAAAGGCGACGGCGCGCAGATCGTAGGGCAGACTGCCCCACGGGGCGGCTTCACAGATATAGGTCCGGGGGCGGTGGGTGATGGACAGAGCGCAGCCGGTGAAATAGAGGACCCCGTCCCACGCCTCCTGTTCATACAGCAGCAGCGCCAAGTCGATATAGGGCTCACGCAGGTGGGGCGCCTCGGCCACCGCCCGAAGATACCAGCCCCGGGCCTGGCCTGGCTCCCCCAACTGAAGGTAGGCCTTGGCCATATACCGCATGGAGGCCGCCCGCTCGTCCCGCCAAACCGCTTTGGGCATGGCCAGGTGGCGCTGCAGGGTGGAGATGCAGTCCTCCCAGCGCCCATGGTAGAGGTACTCCCGGCCCAGATAGTGGACGTTCCGGTCGTCCTCCGGGTCCTCCGCCACGGACAGCTCCAGCAGCGGCAGGTACTGCCCTCTGGATTTGGAGGGGTCCGGGTGATGGTCAAGCTGCACCCCCTCGGCCGTTACCATAGGTCCGGGCGCTCCTTCTCCCACCCAGACGAGCACCTCGTGGACCGGGTGGACCCAGCGATACCCGTGTCGGACGTGTATCTTCTCGTACCAGAACACCACGCCTTCCGAGCCGTCGGGGTTGAAAGACCAGGTATAGCGGTACGTGGCCTGCCCCGCGCCGGGCGTCCAGGCCTCCTCCAGACGCTCCCGCCAGCCGGGCTGGAACGCTTCATCCAGATCGGTGCATACACAGATGTCCGCATCCTCCGGTACCAGCTCCAAGGAGCGATTGCGCGCGGTGTCGAAGCGCCAGGGGGAAATCACTTCCACCGTTACCTCGGCGCCCCGGTTCCGCAGCTTTTCCACGGTCGCATCGGACGAGCCCGTGTCCAGCACCACGACCCGGTCCGCCTCTGACATGGAATCCATCCAGCGATCTACAAACGATTCCTCGTTTTTGCAGATCGCATAGACGCAGACAGAATAGTTCCCCATACATTCCTCCTGTTAAAAAGGGGAGCGCTGCTCCTCTGAGGCAGCGCTCCCAAGCCGGCTTTCGGCTGCGGCTTTAATCCGTCGAGAAGGACACGTCGTCCAGATCGGCAGACTGCCCGCCTTCCGCAGTGACCGCGAAGCGCACCCGCGCCATCGTGGCTCCGGCGGGCGCCTGGCCCGTGATCCCGCGGTAATAGGCAAACTCCCGGTTGTCGTTGGTCAGATTCTGGCTGTGGATGGAGATGGTCAGCCCGCTCTGGCTGTCTCCTTGTGCGTTCATAAAGGTGACAGTGGCCTCTATGGCGACCTGGGTCCCCTCTCCACGGGCAAAGAAGGAGAAGTCAAAATAGCAGCCACCGGTGATTCGGATGTCTTGCCACAATTCACCGCCGTTCGTCAGATTGACGGCAGAACTGCCGGTGTGGACCCGGCCCTGAGCGGTCACCCTGGATATCCTTTGCGCATCGTTGGTGTTCCAATTGGTGGGTACACTGCCTGTGAACTGCTCCATCCCCCCGTTCAGGACCATTTCACCTGTAGAACGGCAGGGGCAGACACAGGTGCCGGTGGGGCCGGTGGGGCCGGTGGGTCCGATGGGGCCGATCGGGCCAGTGGGGCCGGCAGGACCGGTGGCGCCCGTGGCACCCGTCGCGCCGGTGGGGCCGGTAGCGCCCGTGGCGCCCGTCGCGCCGGTGGGGCCGGTAGGACCGGTGGCGCCCGTGGCACCCGTCGCGCCGGTGGGGCCGGTAGGACCGGTGGCGCCCGTGGCGCCTGTCGCGCCGGTGGGGCCGGTGGGGCCGGTAGGACCGGTGGGGCCGGTAGGACCGGTGGCGCCCGTGGCGCCTGTCGCCCCGGTGGGGCCGGTGGGGCCGGTAGGACCGGTGGCGCCCGTGGCGCCTGTCGCACCGACAGGCCCCGGAATGCCCTGTGGACCGGTGGGGCCGGTGGCGCCATCAGGTCCCGGGATGCCCTGCGGTCCGGTGGGCCCGGTCGGACCGATCAGAGGCGGACAAGGGGGCGGGCAGCAGCAGAAGGGGCCCCGCGGACAGCACCCGCTGCTGCTCAGATATGCGGCTGCGTCGTTTTCACGACGCTGCTCCCAATCGGAAGCGTAATATCGTTTCATAAGCGCTCCTTTTGCATCGCATGCATGATAAAATAGAGGCGTGGCTGTGCCACAGTCCATTCTATGCAGGCTGGCTCCGTCCGTGTTCGCCCAGGCTTTGCCGCATCCCGCCCTGCTTCTGACGAAGGATGCGAAAGGAAAAAGGCCCGGCTTTCGAAGAATTGGATCGAAAGCCGGGCCTCTTCTTTTTATCCATGCCGGTGCGCTTCGGGCCTGCTTACACGGCTGCGGAGCCGGAGGCTCGCTGGAACCTTCAGTCCGCGAAAAGGGGGGTGGACAGATAGCGGTCCCCAGTGTCCGGGAGGAGGGCGACGATGGTTTTTCCCTTGTTTTCCGGCCGCTTGGCCAGTTGAATGGCCGCCCATACGGCTGCACCGGAGGAGATACCCACCAGCACGCCCTCGGACCGGCCGATTTTTCGCCCGGTGGCAAAGGCGTCCTCGTTTTCCACGGGGATGATCTCGTCATAGACCGTCGTGTCCAGCACGTCCGGCACGAAGCCCGCGCCGATGCCCTGAATCTTGTGGGCGCCTGCCGTGCCCTTACTCAAGACCGGGGAGGAGGCGGGCTCCACCGCCACGACCCGGATCGCCGGGTTCCGGGATTTTAGGTACCAGCCTACCCCAGTGACGGTGCCGCCGGTGCCCACGCCCGCCACGAAGATGTCCACCTTGCCGTCGGTGTCCTCCCAGATCTCCGGGCCGGTAGTGGCGGTGTGGATGGCGGGGTTGGCCGGGTTGCGGAACTGGCCCGGAATAAAACTGCCGGGGATCTCCCCAGCCAGCTCTTCGGCCTTGGCGATAGCGCCCTTCATGCCCTTGGCCCCGTCGGTGAGCACCAGCTCCGCGCCGTAGGCCTTCATCAACTGGCGGCGCTCCACGCTCATGGTCTCCGGCATGACGATGAGGATGCGGTAGCCCCGGGCCGCCGCCACAGAGGCCAGGCCGATGCCGGTGTTGCCGGAGGTGGGCTCGATGATGACGGAGCCGGGCTTAAGCTGCCCCTTGGCTTCCGCCTCGTCGATCATGGCCTTGGCGATCCGGTCCTTGACCGAACCGGCGGGGGTGAAGTATTCCAGCTTGCCCAGGATGCGGGCCTCCAGGGCTTCGTTCTGCTCCAGATGGGCCAGCTCCAGCAGGGGGGTCCTGCCGATCAACTGGTCGGCCGATGTATAGATATGACTCATAGTCGATTCCTCCAAATCCATGTTTTCATTGTGTTTCCCCTTTCCGCTATGCGGGTGCGGCGGCACAGGCAACATCGGGACCCCGGACGATAGTGGTTCATAAATACCAACCTTTCAAGTGTGTTTATAGGAAACGCAGGCCCCCCACAAACCATTGTCAAGAGGGGATCTGGGTTTTTTCCGCGGAGGCCAGCACCTCAAAAGGCCGCGGTACGCGCTCGCCCTTATCGCACCGCGGCGAAGGCCTGGTCCAAGTCGGCGAGGATGTCGTCGATGTGTTCGGTGCCTATGGACAGACGGATGGTGTTGGGGCGGATGCCCTGATCCGCCAGCTCTTCGGGGCTGAGCTGGGAGTGGGTGGTGGTGGCGGGGTGGATGACCAGACTCTTCACGTCGGCCACATTGGCCAGCAGGGAGAAAATCTTCAGGCTGTCGATGAACCGGTGAGCCTCAGCCTGGCCGCCCCGGATCTCAAAGGTGAAGATGGACGCGCCCCCGTTGGGAAAATACCGCTCGTACAGTGCGTGGTCAGGGTGGTCCGGCAGAGAGGGATGGTTCACACGCTCCACCTGGGGGTGCTGGGCCAGATAGGCCACCACCTTCCTCGTGTTCTCGGCGTGGCGCTCCAGGCGTAGGGAGAGGGTCTCCACGCCCTGAAGCAGCAGAAAGGCGTTGAAGGGGGAGATGGAGGCGCCGGTGTCCCGCAGGAGGATGGCCCGGATGTAGGTCACAAAGGCGGCGGGTCCGGCGGCATCCACAAAGCTGACGCCGTGATAGCTGGGATTGGGCGCGGCGATGGGGGCGTATTTGTCGGATGCCTTCCAGTCGAACCGGCCGGAATCCACGATAACGCCGCCCAGGGTGGTGCCGTGGCCGCCGATGAACTTGGTGGCGGAGTGGACTACCACGTCGGCGCCGTGCTCAATGGGCCGGATGAGATAGGGGGTGCCGAAGGTGTTGTCGATGACCAGAGGCAGGCCGTGCCGGTGGGCGAGCGCTGCGATGGCGTCGATGTCGGGGACATCGCTGTTGGGGTTGCCCAGGGTCTCCAGATAGACGGCCTTGGTATTGGGACGGATGGCGGCCTCCAACGCCACCAGATCGTGGGCGTCCACAAAGGTAGTCGTTACGCCGAACTGGGGCAGGGTGTGGGCCAGCAGATTGTAACTGCCGCCGTAGATGGTCTTTTGGGCCACGATGTGGTCTCCGGCCTGGGCCAGGGCCTGAATGGTGTAGGTGATGGCCGCCGCTCCGGAGGCGGTGGCCAGGGCCGCCACGCCGCCCTCCAGGGCGGCCAGGCGCTTTTCCAGTACCTCCTGGGTGGAGTTGGTGAGGCGGCCGTAGATGTTACCGGCGTCGGCCAGGCCGAAGCGGGCGGCGGCGTGGGCGGAGTTGCGGAATACGTAGGAGGTGGTCTGATAGATGGGCACCGCCCGGGCGTCGGTGGCGGGGTCGGGCTGCTCCTGTCCCACATGGAGCTGAAGGGTCTCAAAATGATAGCGGCTCATGGCAAATCCCTCTTTTTCTGTTTTATTTTTGGGCCCGGAAAAGAATAATCCGGGTCGCGGTAAACGCTCCCGGACCGGATATGGCACGACCTGCCCCGTGGAAGGAGTCAGGCGATGGGCGCGCTGCCGCGCCCGGCCATAGAGTCAGCCCGGGAGTACAACATTCGCCCACAGCGAAAATTGCTCCTCAGCAGCGTTTGAAACTGGAGGCGTATCCCCTCACACTCCCTTCATTTTAATTCCTATATGTTCGATTGGTTTGTGGGTATAATAACACTCAAGTATGGCGTTGTCAAGGGCGGCTTACGAATTTTTCTTTTCCCCCGGGCGCGGGTGGTTTTGCGCGGAAAAAAGACTTGACAGCCGGGCGGCGCGGGGGTATCATATTTGCAATTTCATAGACGAAACCGATGATGTGGAGATAACGTCTGTTGTGCCCTCACAGAGAGTCCGGGCGGCTGAGAGCCGGGCAGAACGCAGGCAGGCAAATGGATCACGGAGGGCGCGAGGAACGGTCGAACGACCCAGTATTTCGCGACGTGGGGGCATACGTCAGTTGCCGGGGATATGTTGGTATCCCGCAAAGCGCACGGCATTTTTGCCGTGAATCAAGGTGGCACCGCGAGTGTATTCATGCGCTCGTCCTTGGCAGTATTTGTCAGGGACGGGCGCTTTTTTCTGCCTATGGCCCGTCCTGGCAGGAGGTCATGCTTATGTATTACCCGTCCCTGAAGGAGGCCGGAGCCATCGCTGCCTCCGGAGCCTACCGGAAAATCCCCGTCAGCCGGGTGCTCTTGTCCGATTTTATCACCCCGATCCAGGCCCTGCGCGTCCTGCGGGCACAGAGCGGGCACTGCTTTCTGCTGGAGTCCGCCGCGGACCGCGAGGGCTGGGGGCGCTACTCCTTTCTGGGGTACGAACCCACGCTGGAGGTCACCTGTACCGACGGGGTGCTGCGGCTGAGGGGCAGCCGGAACGGGGAGGAGAGGACCGCCCATCCCGGCCGGGTCCTGCGCCGGCTCCTGGCAGAGCACAGGAGCCCAAGAGTCCCGGGACTGCCGCCCTTCACCGGCGGTCTGGTGGGCTATTTTTCCTACGACTACGTCAAGTACGCCGAGCCCACCCTGAAGCTGGACGCCGACGACCAGGAGGGCTTCCACGACATGGATCTGATGCTCTTTGAAAAGCTGGTGGTCTTTGACCACTTCCGACAGGAGCTGGTGCTCATCGCCAATGCCGACGCGGAGGACCTGGACCGCTCCTATCCGGCTGCCTGCGCCCAACTGGAGCGGATGGTCCAGCTTCTCCGCCGGGGCAGGCCGATCCCCCGCCAGCCCGGGCGCATGACGACCCCCATCCGGCCGCTCTTCGACCAGGATGCTTACTGCGCCATGGTGGAGACGGCCAAGCGGCATATCCGGGAGGGGGATATCTTTCAGGTGGTGCTCTCCAACCGCCTGGAGGTGGGCTTCGAGGGCTCCCTGCTGGATACCTACCGCATTCTGCGCACCACCAATCCCTCCCCCTACATGTTCTACCTTACCAGCGACGACATTGAGCTGGCCGGGGCCTCTCCCGAGACCCTGGTGAAGCTGGAGGACGGGGTGCTCCACACGTTCCCCCTGGCGGGCACCCGGCCGCGGGGAAAAACACCGGAGGAGGACAAAGCTCTGGAGGCGGAGCTGCTCTGCGATGAAAAGGAGCTGGCGGAGCACAACATGCTGGTGGACTTGGGCCGTAACGACATCGGTAAAATCAGCGCCTTCGGCTCGGTAGCGGTGGAGAAGTACCTGTCCATCCAGCGCTTCTCCCATGTGATGCACATCGGCTCCACCGTACGGGGGCAGCTCCGGGCGGACCGGGACGCTGTGGACGCGGTGGATGCCATCCTGCCCGCCGGAACGCTCTCCGGCGCCCCCAAGCTGCGAGCCATGGAGATCATCAATGGGCTGGAGAACAATAAGCGGGGAGTCTATGGCGGAGCCGTCGGATATCTGGATTTCACCGGTAATCTGGATACCTGCATCGCCATCCGGCTGGCCTTCCGGAAGAACGGCAAGGTGTTCATCCGGTCCGGGGCGGGCATCGTGGCCGACTCGGTGCCGGAGAAGGAGTACCAGGAGTGCATCAACAAGGCCAGGGCCGTGGTGAAGGCCCTGGAGCTGGCCCGGGAGGAGAGAGACCTATGATCCTGCTCATCGACAATTACGACAGTTTTTCCTACAACCTCTGTCAACTCATCGGCGGCATCCGGCCGGACATCCAGGTGATCCGCAACGACGAGCGGACGGTGGAGGAGATCCGCACGCTTGCTCCCGACCATTTGATCCTGTCGCCCGGCCCCGGCCGCCCGGCGGACGCGGGGATCTGTGAGCGGGCGGTCGCGGCGCTGGCGGGGGAGATGCCTATCCTGGGGGTCTGCCTGGGCCATCAGGCCATCTGCGAGGCCTTTGGCGGCACGGTATCCTACGCCGCGCAGCTTATGCACGGCAAGCAGTCCCGAATCCGACTGGACCGGACCTGCCCTCTCTTCACGGACCTGCCAGAGACCATCCCCGCCGCCCGCTACCACTCCCTGGCCGCGGTGGAGGAGACCTTGCCGGCCTGCCTCCAGGTCACCGCCCGTACCGAGGACGGGGAGGTCATGGCGGTCCGGCACCGGAAGTTTCCCGTCTACGGCCTGCAGTTCCACCCGGAATCCATTCTGACGCCCCAGGGCGCCGTCATTTTAAAACATTTTTTGGAGGGATAACCCATGATTAAAGAAGCCATCATCCAGCTCGCCGCCAAACAGGACCTTTCCTACGAGACCGCCGCCGCCGTCATGGATGAGATTATGAGCGGCCAGGCCAGCCAGATTCAGATGGCCTCCTTCCTGACCGCCCTGGCCATCAAGGGGGAGACCATCGACGAGATCACCGCCTGCGCCGCCGGGATGCGCGCCCACTGCGTGCGCCTGCTCCACGACGTGGACGCCCTGGAGATCGTGGGCACCGGCGGAGACGGGGCCAATTCCTTTAACATCTCCACGACCTCCGCCTTCGTCATCGCCGCCGGAGGCGTCCCCGTGGCCAAGCACGGCAACCGGGCGGCCTCCTCCAAAAGCGGCGCGGCCGACGTATTGGAGGCCCTGGGGGTCAACATAGCCCTGTCACCGGAACAGAGCGCCGAACTGCTGAGACGGCAGAATTTTTGCTTTCTGTTTGCCCAGAACTACCACATTTCCATGAAATATGTGGCCCCGGTGCGCAAAGAGCTGGGCATCCGCACGGTGTTCAATATTCTGGGCCCCCTGTCCAACCCCGCCGGGGCCAACCGGGAACTGATGGGCGTCTACGACGAGGCGCTGGTGGAGCCTCTGGCTCAGGTGATGAGCAAGCTGGGCGTCACCCGGGGCATGGTGGTGTTCGGCCGGGACAGGCTGGACGAGATCTCAATGTCCGCCCCCACCTCGGTCTGCGAAATCCGGGACGGCTGGTTCCAGTCCTATGAGCTGACCCCGGAGCAGTTCGGCTATGCCCGGTGCGATAAGGCGGAGCTAACAGGCGGTACTCCGTCGGAGAATGCCGTCATCACCCGGGCCGTCCTGGACGGGACGGACCGGGGCCCCAAGCGGCAGGCGGTGTGCCTCAATGCCGGAGCGGCCCTCTACATCGGCGGGAAGGCGGACACCGTGGCGGCCGGCGTAAAGCGGGCGGAGGAGCTCATCGACTCCGGCGCAGCCGGGGCAAAGCTGGAGGAGATCGTCCGGCTCACCCGGAGGTGAGCGCCATGGCGGAGACGATTTTGGAGACCATCGCCGCCCACACCCGGCGGCGGGTGGAGGAGGACCGGCGGCGGCTCCCTCTGGAGCTGCTCCGGGACCAATGCGGCCAGGAGGGCCAGGCTGGGGGACGGCGGTTTCTGAACGCCCTGCAAGGGCGCGGCCTGGGCCTCATTTGCGAGGTCAAGAAGGCGTCCCCCTCCAAGGGGATTCTCTCGGAGGACTTTCCCTATCTGGACGTCGCCCGGGACTACCAGGCGGCGGGAGCGGACTGTATCTCCTGCCTGACGGAGCCCAAGTGGTTTTTGGGCTCGGACCAGGTGTTCGGGGATATCCGGGCGGCCGTATCCATTCCCATGCTCCGCAAGGACTTCACGGTGGACGAGTATCAAATTTATCAGGCCAGGCTGCTGGGCGCCGAGGCGGTGCTGCTGATCTGCGCCTTGCTGGATACCCGCACCATTGCCCGGTATCTGGAGCTGTGCGGGGAGCTGGGCCTGTCCGCTGTGGTGGAGGCGCATGATGAGACGGAGCTCGCCTCCGCCGTGTCCGCCGGGGCGTCGATCATCGGGGTCAACAACCGGAACCTGAAGGATTTCTCCGTGGACTTCGCCACCGCCGCCCGGCTGCGGGAGCGAATCCCGCCGGAAGTGCTCTATGTGGCGGAGAGCGGCGTGACCGGGCCGGCGGATGTGGCGGAGCTGAAGCGCATCGGGGCCGACGCGGTGCTTATGGGGGAAGTTCTCATGCGGGCGAAGGACCGGGCCGCCCTGTTGGCTGCCCTGCGGGAGGCGGCGAAATGACCCGGATCAAAATCTGTGGACTGTACCGGCCCGAGGATATCCGGTATGTGAACGAGGCCAGGCCCGACTGGTGCGGCTTTATCCTGCATTTTCCCAAGAGCCACCGGAACGTCACTCCGGACCAGGCCAGGGCATTGCGGGCGGAGCTGGCCCCGGGCATCGTGCCGGTGGGGGTGTTTGTGGACCAGCCGGCGGAGGTCCCGGCCGCCCTGCTCAGGGACGGGACCATTTCCGTCGCCCAGCTCCACGGCCACGAGGACGACGCTTATCTGGCCGCCCTGCGGGAGCTGGCGCCGGGATGCGTGATCTGGAAGACGTTCCAAGTGCGCTCCGCCGCCGATCTGAGGGCGGTCCATGCCTCCGCTGCGGATCTGGTGCTGCTGGACAACGGCTGCGGCACGGGAGAGACCTTCGACTGGTCCCTTGCGGGTGGGGTAACCCGGCCCTTCCTGCTGGCGGGGGGGCTGACCCCGGAAAACATACCGGCGGCCGTCGCCGCCCTCCACCCCTATGGGCTGGACCTGTCCAGCGGGGTGGAGACAGAGAAGAAAAAGGATCGGCACAAGATAGAGGCGGCAGTGGCCGCTGCGCGGAAGGAGTGAGCGTCATGTCCAGGGGACGATTTGGCATCCACGGCGGGCAATATATACCCGAGACGCTGATGAACGCGGTCATGGAGCTGGAGGAGGCCTATGACCGCTGCAAGGACGACCCGGCCTTCAACCGGGAGCTGACGGAGCTGTTCAACGAGTACGCCGGACGGCCCTCCCGGCTGTACTTCGCCAGGCGTATGACGGAGGATCTGGGGGGAGCCAAGGTCTATCTCAAGCGGGAGGACCTGAACCACACGGGAGCCCATAAGATCAACAACGTGCTGGGTCAGGCGCTCCTGGCCCAAAGGATGGGCAAGACTCGGCTCATCGCGGAGACCGGAGCGGGGCAGCACGGCGTGGCCACCGCCACCGCCGCCGCCCTCATGGGTATGGAGTGCGTGGTGTTCATGGGGGAGGAGGATACCCGGCGCCAGGCCCTCAATGTCTATAAAATGCGGCTGCTGGGGGCGCGGGTAGTGCCCGTCACCACCGGCACAGCCACCCTGAAGGACGCTGTCTCCGAGGCTATGCGGGAGTGGACGGGCCGCATCCGCGACACCCACTACTGCCTGGGCTCTGTCATGGGTCCCCATCCGTTCCCCACCATCGTCCGGGACTTCCAGGCCGTCATCTCCCGGGAGATCCGGGAGCAGCTCCGGGAGAAGGAGGGCAAGCTGCCCGACGCGGTGGTGGCCTGCGTGGGCGGCGGCTCCAACGCCATCGGGGCCTTCTACCACTTTATCGGCGAGCCCTCCGTCCGACTCATCGGCTGCGAGGCCGCGGGGCGGGGCGTGGACACGCCCGAGACGGCGGCCACCATCGCCACCGGGCGGCTGGGCATCTTTCACGGCATGAAATCCTACTTCTGTCAGGACCAGTACGGCCAGATCGCCCCGGTGTACTCCATTTCCGCCGGGCTGGACTACCCCGGCATCGGGCCGGAGCACGCCTGGCTCCACGACACCGGACGGGCGGAGTACGTGCCCGTCACGGACAGCGAGGCGGTGGACGCCTTTGAATATCTCAGCCGTCTGGAAGGTATCATCCCCGCCATCGAGTCGGCCCACGCGGTGGCCTATGCCCGAAAGCTGGCGCCCACCATGGGAAAGGAACAGATCCTTGTGGTGACTATTTCCGGCCGGGGGGACAAGGACTGTGTGTCTGTCGCCCGGTACAGAGGGGAGGAGATCTCCGAATGAGCCGAATCCAACAGGCTTTTGCCAACGGCAAGGCGTTTATTCCCTTTCTTACTTGCGGGGACCCGGACCTGGGGACCACCGCGGCTCTGGTGCGGACTATGGCGGAGGCAGGGGCCGACCTCATCGAGCTGGGGATCCCGTTCTCCGACCCCACGGCCGAGGGCCCGGTCATCCAGGCGGCCAACGCCCGAGCTCTGGCCGGCGGCGTCACCACCGACCAGATTTTCGGGATGGCCCGGGCGCTGCGCCGGGATGTGGCTATCCCCATGGTATTCATGACCTACGCCAACGTGGTGTTCTCCTATGGAACCGAGCGGTTTCTTGCTGCGGCTGCCGAAGCGGGCATAGACGGCCTGATCCTGCCCGACGTCCCCTTTGAGGAGAAAGAGGAGTTTGCCCCCGCCTGCCGAGCCTGCGGACTGGATCTCATCTCCCTCATCGCTCCCACCTCCGAAGGCCGTATCTCAGAGATCGCAAAGGCGGCGGAGGGGTTTGTCTATTGCGTGTCCTCCCTGGGCGTCACGGGGATGCGCAGCCGGATTACCACGGACGTGGGCGCCATGGTAGGCCAGGTCCGGGCGTCCAATCCGCACATCCCCTGCGCCGTGGGGTTTGGCATCTCCGCTCCGGAGCAGGCCGCAGAGATGGCCGCCCTCTCCGACGGGGTCATTGTGGGGTCGGCCATCGTCAAGCTGGTGGCCCGGCATGGCCGGGAGGCCGTGCCCGCTGTGCGGGATTTCACCGCGGCGATGAAGCGGGCGGTCAGCCGGAGGTGAGCGGAGGCAGCATGCGCCGGCCTGCAGACCGCTTCCACGCTGTGGGCATAATGGGGGCCCAAACTCGCAATACTAGCACGGAAGGGCAGGCGGCGGGCCTGACAGGAGGGTGTATGGCGTGAAGTATTATCATGGCGCGGGCCGGCGAGGCCCCTATTTTGAGGGCTGGTATTTGAAGTGCCAGACGAGGGACGGCAGGGCGCTGGCGCTGATCCCGGCGGTCCATCAGGACCGGACGGGGCGGCGCAGCGCCTCCCTCCAGGTCCTCGCAGAGGACGGCGCCTGGTGGCTGGAATACCCGGAATCTGCGCTCCAGGCCTCCGGGGAGCTGTTCCAGATCTGGCTGGACGGCAGTCTGTTCAATCGAAAGGGGATCTGGCTGAATGTAGAGGGGAGGGGACTCTCTCTCCACGGCGCGCTGCAATGCGGCCCCTTCACGCCCCTTAAATCGGACATCATGGGCCCCTTCCGGTTCCTGCCCGGCATGGAGTGCAGCCATGGCGTGATCAGCATGGGCCATGCGCTGGAGGGGACGCTGACCCTGAACGGCGCGGTCCTGGACTTCGCTGGGGGGACGGGGTATGTGGAGACCGACCGGGGACGGTCCTTCCCCAGCGCCTACCTCTGGACGCAGTGCGCCTGGCGGGAGGCCAGGTGCAGCAGTCTGATGCTGTCCATTGCGGATATCCCCCTGGCGGGCGTGAGCTTTACCGGCTGCATCTGCGCGGTGCTCTACAATGGGCGCGAGTACCGCCTGGCCACCTACCGGGGGGCCCGGGTGGAGCGGTGGTCCGCCGACGGCGCCCGGATCCGCCAGGGAATATACCGCCTGGAGGCGGAGCGCCTGGAAGGGGAAGCCCGGCTCCTGCGGGCGCCGGTGGAGGGCGGCATGGGCCGTACCGTCGGTGAGAGCCTGACCGCCTGCCTGCGCTACCGCTTCTGGGCGGGCAGAACTCTTTTGTTTGAGCACACCGACCGCTGCGCCAGCTTTGAGTATGCGGGGGAGGAAAACGCGCAGACAGACGGCGGCCGCCTCACGCCGTGAGGCGGCCGCCGTCTTCCGGAGGGGCTTGGAGCAGGGAGACTAGGGGATCTGGAACTGGCGGATGATGCCAAGCCCCATATAAGAGCCCAGATCGGCAGCCAGCCGCTCCAGCATCAGATAATTCAGCCCCACCTTGCGGTACGTCCCCAGGATCAGCATGTCGATGGAGCCCACCAGCAGGGTCACCATGTGCCGCAGCATGGTGCTCCACATATGCGCATCCCAATAGGGGTTTTGTTCGCTGATCGTTTGACCGGCGTCGTCCGCAGCCAGGAGCCACGCCTGTTTCACTTCTTCCGCCCTGCTGCGCCGGCGGGAGATCACCAGGTCCAGATATTCGATATAGAAACCGTAAATTGTCTGGATGCGTGCGCTTATCAGCGTGCCCACCGCCGGCCCGTAATACGGCTGGAGGATCGCGCCGTATTGCTTCGGTATGGCGCTAAGCTCTTCCTCCATGCTTTTGGCGTTGTCTCCGTCGAACATACGACTCTGCATGTACAGGATGCTCCAGAAGGAGCCCAGACGCCAGGCGTCGATACAGATCTGAACAAGATCGTATTGAGTTTCGGAGAACATTAACGGTTGACTGTCCATCGGCGCAGGCCCCGCCCTTACCTGAGGCTGTTCTGGTGGAGACGGGTGATGCAGTACGACTCCGGGTCGGGCTCTCCCGCAGGATAGACGGCGACAAACTTGAGAGAGTAGAGGTCACAGGTCGTATCCACGTTGGTGCATGGGTCGTGCAGGACGAAATAGCTGGGGCCAACGTTGGTCAAAAAGCCGGAGAGAGTGGTGATCGACTGGGTGCCGACGAGGAAGCGGCACACCACAAAACGCCCCTTGGAGGCGCAGAGAAGCTCCTGATAGCTCCGCTTGTCTACCGAGCCGGAGGGTGACGGCAGGGGCGCCCTGGACGGAGGTAAAATCGCATAATCCATGATCGGATTGCTATCCATAAACCATCGCTCCTTGTGATAGGTATGGCCGCAGAGCGCCTTCAGACGCGCTGCACTTCCACTGTGCCATTCTATTCCCAAGGGCGAAATTTGTTACAATGGGAGGAGAACGGACGCAAAAGGCGGGAAGGTAGGCCCGCTTTACTCTGCCCTTACAAAATTCCTGCCGGATTTCATCCATTTGTAATACGTTTTGGTTTTCTTCTTAACATCTTTTTTGTATCCTAATCCTTGCAAGAGATAGCTTTTTTCATGGTATCCTCTTTCCTTTGGAGTGGACCGGACGTCAGGAGCAGGCGTCCGGTCCATTCTGTCCGGCCGGGGGACCGGAGCAAAAAATGCACCTGCGGGCGGCAGGTGCATTTTTTGTGGGCGCCGGTCAGGGCTCGGTGATGGGCTTGGCCTTTTCCTTGGCGGTCTTGGCCCGGCCCTGGAGCTCCGGCACCGGAGGGACTTCGTTGCGCGGCCGGGTGTGGGTGCGCTCGGGGCGCTTCATGCCTTTTTTTGCCATGGCTTCACCTCAGACGTCGTTGTTGGGGATGGACTGCTTTTTGGCGGTCCGGTTCTGATTTTGGTTCTCCCGGGTGATGGGCGTCTGCCCCCGGCACTTTTTCATACGGGCGCGCTTGTTGTCCGGCTGGCTGTCCTTCGGCATCGTAATCACCTCGCCTGATAGTGTGCCCGGACCGGAGGGATCGTAGTCATGCCCCAACAGCTCAGCCGAGGAACATCTGCGTCCAGTAATTGCCCTGGGCGACGTAGCCCACGCCGATCTGGGTGTAGGAGGCGTTGAGGATATTGGCCCGATGGCCGCTGGAATTCATCCAGCCATTCACCACGGCCTGGGGAGAGGAGTAGCCTTTGGCGATGTTTTCCCCCGCCGTGCGGTAGGACAGCCCGAAGGCCTTAATCATCTGGAAGGGTGTGCCGTAAGTAGGGCTGTTGTGGGAAAAGTAGCGGTTGTCCAGCATGTCCTGCGATTTATAGCGGGCCACGTGGGAGAGCTCCCAGTTGGCGGTGAGGGAGGACAGCCCGTTCTGCCGGCGGATCTCGTTGACCAGGCGCACCACCTCAGCCTCAAAGCTGGATACGGTGCTGTCGGTCTGAGGGATGGTCAGCACCTGGCCGGGATAGATCAGGTCCGGGTTGCTGATGTGGGCGTTTGCCTGGATGATTTCGCTGGTGCCTACCTGATATTTCACGGCCAGCTTCCACATGGTGTCTCCGGCCGCCACCGTATGGGAGAGGGAGGCCGCGCCGGCGGAGGATGCCAGGACGGTCCCGGCCAGGGCGGCAGTGAGAAGCAGGGTGCGGAATGGTTTCATTGGAATCAGCTCCTTTGTGGGTTTCCTTGCAAGGTTACTGAAATTGTAACCATTTTGTAACCTTTTTGCAAATGCAATATCTGCCATGAGTCTGGAGATCAAAAGCCCCCGCCGGTTTTTGCCGGCGGGGTCTGAATTTAGCTCTCTTTGACTACCGTAAGGAGCATTTTGAAGGGGGTGACGGCCGCCACCGCGTGGGGGATGCCGGCGGGCAGAATAATGGCGCTTCCGCCGGTGACGGAGTGGGGCGCGCCGTCAATGGTGATCTGGGCTTCGCCCTCCAGGACATAGACCATGGCGTCGCCCGGGGCGGCGTGGGTGCTGACGCCTTCGCCGGCGTCAAAGGCAAAGAGCGTCATACCCACGCCAGGCTGCTGGGCTAAGGTCAGGCTGACCACCCGGCCGGGCTCGTAGGCCACCTGCTCTTTCAGCGGCAGTGGCTTGGCATGTTCCAGATTTTTAATCAGCTTTTCCATGATGTGGTCCTCCCGATCATTGCAGTGTGATCTGCAGCAGTTTAAACGGCAGGCTGCCGCCCACCGCATGCAGGGTGTGGGCGGGCACTGCCATGCAGTCTCCCGCCCGCAGAGGGTACACCCGGTCTCCCATTTGAAGGGGCATTTCCCCCTCCAGAACGTAGTAGAGGGTGTCGCCGAAATAGCACTCCTCGCTGACGCTCTCGCCGTCCGCAAAGGCCAGCAGGGTCATCTGACAGTGCTCATTTCGGGAAAGGGCCATGCTGACCACCCGACCAGGCTGGATCGTGACCATCTGAGCCAAGGCCGCGACCTGGTCGGACGGCAGGTTTTTCAGATGCTCCATCGGTTCCTCTCCTTTCACAAAGATGGTGGTTCCCCCAGTAGTATGCCGCAAAACTGGAGAAAATGCCGGCCCCGTGGGATTCATTCTCCCTGGTAGTTCCGCCGCAGGCATTCCCGAAAAGCGTCCACGCGCCGAAACTCATCCAGGACGGCCTGGTAGAGTGCCCCGTAGTCCCGGGCTTCCCTGGCCCGGAGGGGCTCCACGATGGCGCAGACTGCCCGGGAAAGAGGCAGCAGGCCCAGATTGCCCGCCACGCCCTTCAGCGTGTGGGCGGCCAGGAAGGCGCGCTCCAGGTCGCCGTCGGCCAGCGCGGCCCCCAGCTTGCGTAGATTATCGTCCTGAGGCAGCATGTCCAGAAAGCGCAGATACAGACTCTCGCTGCCCAGAAAGCGGGCCATGGTGTCGCGGTGGTCTGCGCCGTAGGCGGCAAAGCACTCCGGAAAACCCGGCATGGATCACTCCCCCTCCCGGAAAATGAAGTCGTAAAGCGTCTGGTACAGCAGCGCCGGATCGACAGGCTTGGCCAGATGGGCGTTCATGCCGGAGGCACGGCTCTTTTCTATGTCGTCGTCGAAGGCGTTGGCGGTCATGGCGATGATGGGGATGGTGCGGGCGTCGGCGTTGCTGAGGTGGCGGATGTTGGCGGCGGCGGTCAGGCCGTCCATCAGGGGCATGCGGATGTCCATCAGGATGGCGCTGTAGTAGCCCTGCTCCGTCTTGCTGAACATCTCCAGGGCGCGCAGGCCGTTTTCCGCCGTATCCACCTGAAAGCCCTTGCTCTCCAGCAGCAGCACCGCCACCTCGGTGCTGATTGCATTGTCCTCCGCCAGCAGCACCCGCCTGCCCGTGAAGTCGTAGTCGGGCTCCTGCACCGGCTGCGTGTGCTCCTCCTTCTCCCCCAGCGCCTTGGAGAAGGCAGAGATCAGGGAGGATTTGAACATGGGCTTGCTCATCAGCAGATTAACCCCGGCCAGCTTGGCTTCGTGCTCGATGGCGGTCCAATCATAGGCGGTCATGATGATGATGGTGACCTCCGGTCCCACGATGGCGCGGATGCGCCGGGCCGTTTCCAGCCCGTCCATCTCCGGCATCTTCCAGTCGATCAGGATCAGATCGTAATACCGGCCCCGATCCCAGAGGCCGTGGACCTGGTCCACGGCCTTGCGCCCGCTGTCCACCCACTCGGCCTGGATGCCCATCTCCCGCAGGGTAAGTATGGCGCTTTCACACACGGCCACGTCGTCATCCACCACCAGGGTTTTCAGATGGGAGAAGTTGTAGTCCTGCTTTTTGGGGCGGTGGCGGAGCCGGTCCTCCTCTGTGACGCCCAGCTTGACATCTACGGTAAACTCCGTGCCGATGCCCTTGATGGAGCGCACGGTGATCTTCCCGCCCATCATATCCACAATGCTTTTGGAGATGGCCAGGCCCAGCCCGGTGCCGCCGTACAGGGCGGTGGTGCCTGTGGACTCCTGGGAGAAGGGCTCGAAGATATGGGGCAGGAAGTCGTCGCTGATGCCCCGACCGGTGTCGTTGACGATAAAGCGCAGCAGGGCGCCGTTCTTGGTCCTCCGGTGTTGGGAGACGGAAAAGGTGACCTTACCGCCCTCCTGGGTGAATTTAACGGCGTTGCTCAGGATATTGATGAGCACCTGCTGGAGCTTCATGGCGTCGCCAATGTAGCAATCGTTCAGCACCGGGTCGAGGATGCACTCATAGTCCACACCCTTGGCCACCGCCTGGGAATAGCAGATGGAGTTGATCCCGTTGAGAAACTCCTCGGTGGGGATGGTTTCGCTCTTCAGCAGCATCTTGCCGCTTTCGATCCGGCTCATGTCCAGAATGTCGTTGATGAGAGAGAGCAGGAAGCGGGAGGAAATGCCGATCTTGGCGATGCAGTCGGCCACCAGCTCGTCGCGCCCCACCGACTGGGCCGCGATGGCGCTCATGCCGATGATGGCGTTCATGGGGGTGCGGATCTCATGGCTCATGCGGGAGAGGAAGTCGGACTTGGCGGCGTTGGCCTGCTCCGCAGCCACCAGGGCGGAGGCCAGCGCCTCCTTTTGCCGCTGCTCCTGCCGGACTACGTCGGTCACGTCGGAGCGCGCCAGACACACGCGGCCCAGCTCCTTGCTGATGGAAAAGACCTGGAACCGCTTGACCCGCCGGTCGCCCCACCGGTCCCGCACCTCCAGGACAAAGGAGTAGGCCGGGCGCCGGGCGAGCTGCCGCTCCATGTAGGCGTAGTCCAGCTTGCTCAGATACTCTCTTTTGGCCGCCGCGTCCATAAAGCGGTCGGCGATGTCCCGAATCCCCTCCTGAAACTTCCCCTGGCGGGGGATGGTCTCCCGCTGGCGCCGGTCAAAGGAGATGATCCGATGGGTATCCAGAGGGATGCTGATCTCCATAATGACGTCGTAATTCAATACGGCCAACTGGTTGAGCAGCTCCTCCTGCAGCTTCTTTTCCGTGATATCGGTGGTGCGGAAAAACAGCATCACGTCGCCGGTCTCGGGATTGCGGCAGGAGCGGAAGCTGGTGCTCCCCCAGAATTCGCGGCCGTCGCTGCGCCGGCGCAAAAAAACGAAGCGGTAGTTGACTTTCCCGGCGGCGTAGTCGGTCAGGACATTCTCCCGGGCGAGGCCGCGGAGGATTGCGTCCCGGCACTGCGGGTCCGCGGCCGAGGAGGCAAACGCGGCGATGGCCTGATCGTAGGAGTCGCCGTCTTTGGCCAGTGCGATATCAGAGGTGGTAAGATAGCTTTCCAGCCGGTTGCGGGTGACATTGAAGCGGCCCTGGATGCTGCCGTCCTCAGAGGTCAGCTCGGAGAAATAGGCCAGCTCCTGCTCATACAGCTCCTGGATACGCACCCGGAGCCGTTTTTCGTCGGTGATATCCACAAAAATGCAGTAAAAGTATTGTTCGGAGCCCTGAAGCAATTGGGCCTTGATGGAGATCCATTTGACGCTGCCGTCCTTACAGACCAGGCGGTTTTCATGGCGGATGGTGTGCCCGTGCTCCAACTGTGCCAGCAGCTTTTCCCGCAGGTTGGACAGGTCCTCCGGGTGGATCACGGCGGACATGCGGCTGCCCAGTGCGGCGAATTCCGCACGGGTGTAGCCCAGAAAGTCAAACAGGCCGTCATTGGCGTCGATGACGGTGAAATCATCGTCGAACCGGCAGCGGAAGACTGCGCCGGGGATGTTGTTGTAGAGGAGCTGCACCTCGTCCTGGGCCCGCTTCCGGGCCGTGATGTCGATGCAGGCGGAGAGAAGGGTGGCCCGCCCGTCCTCCGCCTGCCCGACACAACCGGAATCGTGGATCCAGATGTAGGAGCCATCCCTCCGCTTCATGCGGTATTCCACGCCGTACTCGTCGGCCTCCGCCAGTTGGCGGAAAATCGCCCGGGTCACCCGCTCCCGATCATCGGGGTGAATGCAGTTGGAGAGTAGTCCCCCAATGTCGGCGCAGAACTCAGCCTTGTCGGTATAGCCCAGATAGCGCAGCATCCGGCGGTTGATGAAGTAAAACGGAAAGTCTTTCTCCCAATACCCGCCCATGATACCGCCGGACAGGGAGTCGCTGAGCAGCTTTTGCTGCTGCAGGACTTTTTCCAGCACCAGGGCATGGGGAGCGGGTTCTTGGCCTGGCTGGACGGCGTTGGGCTCCGCCACGTGGAGAAAGCGGATCAGCCAGGGCTTGTCCGGCTGCCGCTCCAGAGTCGCGAAGCCCTGCAGCCGTCGGATGGTATAGGGACTTTGCAGGGTCAGCTCGGTAAAGAGGTTGCACACGCAGGGGGTGATCGGCTGCTCGTCTAGAATAGAGAGTGTACAGGCACAGGGCTCGGGGGTCTCCCGGATGCTCTTCCGGATGTAGACGGCTGTCTGGGCCAGATTGAGGGCCGGGCCCGTCCCTTTGGCGCCGACAAAGGTGAGGTCGGGCGAGAGCAGCGCCAGCGCGCCCCCTGCATCCCACTGCTCGAACCAGCTCTGACAAAACAAGCGGAGAGTCTCCTCCGCAGTCCGCTGCAATGGCATGGCATTCCCCTTTCCGCAGGCTGCGCCTGCACTGTATCAGGCCGATCCCGCCCGGGCGGTGGGGTGTGGCGGGAGGACACCTGTTTTTCCCAGTGGATATTCCATTTTAACATGGGAGAGAAGGATGCGCAATCTTTGGGTAGGTTCGAAAGCGGAGAGGGACGGTGAAATGGGCCCTGACCGGGTCAGCTCCGGCCCAGGAAGAAGGCGGTGGCCCGCTCTAGCACCAACTCCGGCGCGCCGGGAATGGACAGACGGTGGTCTCCTCCGAGGATCACCGTCAGAGGAATCTGGAAGCGCACGGCAAAGCGGCGGGCCTCCTCCACGGGGATGGTCTCGTCCAGCTCGACATGGACCATGCGTACCTCGGCCTCCTCCGGCCGCCACAGGGGAAACAGATCGTGCCGGTCCAGATCCTCGAAAAAGCCGCAGGTCAACTTCAGCGGGCGAACATAGCCGTATTCCTCCCCCAGGACCACAGAGCCGTCGGCCTGGAGCCGGGCCTCCGCGGCCGCCAGGGCGTCGAAGCAGGTCTCCAGCCACAGGGGAGGGGTGCCGTCGGGGCTCTCCCCATGGAGGGGAAAGTCGAATGCCAGCACGCCAACGCCCGAGGCGGGGAGCCCCTGGAGCAGGAGCTGGTTGGTGGGGCTGGACTTGCTGCTGCCGAAGCCGGGGGCGATACGCAGGCCAGCGCCTCGCCGCCGCCGATCCGGTGCAGACAGGGCACGCTCCAGCCCGTTTCGGTGGGAATCCACTCATGCTTCATACCGCGTTCTCCTTTCCGGTCTCCTTCCATTATACACCAACAAGACCCGCCCCCGCAACGAGGGTTTGCCAGCGGGGCGAAAAGATGGTAAAATCCTCTGGATATCCGGCGGACTCCGCCGACGGCAAGGATGGATCGACATGCGCTTTTATTCTGCCCCCATGGAGGGCGTCACCGGCTGGCTCTACCGCGGCGTCCACCACCGCTGCTTTCCCGGCGCCGACAAGTATTTCATGCCCTTCCTCTCGGTGAGCCAGGACCACGTCTTTCCCCGGCGGGAGCTTCAGGACATCTTGCCCGCCCACAACGAGGGGGTCCCGGCGGTGCCTCAGCTCCTGACCCGGCGGGCGGAAGATTTCCTTTGGGCGGCGGGGGAGCTGGCCGCCATGGGCTACCGGGAGGTCAACCTGAACCTGGGGTGTCCCTCAGGCACGGTGACGGCCAAGGGGAAGGGCTCCGGCTTCCTGGCCTTTCCAGAGGAGCTGGACCGGTTCCTGGAGGAGATCTTCTCCCGTGCCCCTGTGGCGGTCTCCGTCAAGACCCGGCTGGGCGTCCGGGAGCCGGAGGAGTTCCTCCGCATTCTGGAGATCTACAACCGGTACCCCATCCTGGAGCTCACGGTCCACCCGAGGGTGCAGAAGGACTTTTACCGCGGCGCCGCCCGGTGGGAGTGGTTTGAACTGGCCCTGGGGGCGAGCAAAAATCCCCTGTGCTACAACGGCGACCTGCTGACGGCGGCGGACTGCCGGGCCCTGGAATCCCGGGCCCCCGGTCTGGAGGCGGTTATGCTGGGCCGGGGGCTGGTGGCCTCTCCGGACCTCATCGCCCGGCAGAAGGGGGGCCCGGCTTTGGACAAGGAGTCTCTGCGGACCTTTCATGACCAGCTCTACCACGGCTACTGCGCCGCCTTCGGCAGCGAGCGCAACGCCATGCTGCGCATGAAGGAGGTCTGGTTCTACCTCATCCACCGCTTCCGGGGCGGGGAGCGCCACGCCAAGCAGCTCCGCAAGGCGGCAGATCCCAGAGTGTACGAGGCCCAGGTGGCGTCCATCTTCCGGGATCTGGAGCTGCGGGAGGAGGCGGAGCCGGGCTAGTAAAACCAGCCGGGCGGCGACAGAAAAGACTTGCCAAATCCATTGCCGTCGGCTATACTGAGGGTGACAATCAAACAGGCGGATGATGGCGTCGGGAGAGACTCCTCTGCAAGAGGGGCGCCGAAGGGGAAGCGGGCAGCAAACTCTCAGGCAAAAGTACCGACGCCGGACGGAACTCCGAAAACCGGCCCTGCGGCCGGACCGAAGAAGCAACCCGTCCCCCGGGGGGCGGAGAATCTTTCAGGTAACGAGACGGAGGCATGCTTTTTTTTGGCATGCCTCCGTCTTTTTTTGTTGCACCGATGATTCAGAAAGGATGATGATAGAGATGGAACAAAAAACCCCGCTCTACGCAAAGCACGCCGCGGCGGGCGGCAAGATCGTCCCCTTTGCCGGCTACCTGCTGCCCGTCCAGTACCCTACGGGCGTGATCGCCGAGCATATGGCGGTGCGCACGGCTGCCGGGCTCTTCGACGTCAGCCACATGGGGGAGCTCGTATTCACCGGGCCGGACGCGCTCCGCAACCTCAACCACCTGCTTACCAATGATTTTACCGGCATGTACGACGGACAGGTGCGCTATTCCCCCATGTGCAACGACCAGGGGGGGTGTGTGGACGATCTGATCGTCTACAAGGTGCACGACACCGCCTATCTGGTGGTGGTCAACGCCGCAAACAAGGATAAGGACGCCGGCTGGATGCGGGAGCATCTGTTCGGCGCGTGCGAGATGGAGGACATCTCCGGACGGGTGGCCCAGGTGGCCCTCCAGGGGCCGAAGTCCAAGCAGATCCTGCTCCGGCTGCTGGACGAGTCCGTCCTGCCCCAAAAGTACTACAGCTTTGTCCGGGATGTGGACCTGAGGGGGATCCGCTGCCTCATCTCCCGCACCGGCTACACCGGGGAATTCGGCTATGAGCTCTACTGTGTCAGTGCCGACGCGGAGGGGCTGTGGGATCTGCTGCTGGAGGCGGGGGCCGACCTGGGGCTCATCCCCTGCGGCCTGGGGGCCAGGGACACCCTGCGCCTGGAGGCCGCCATGCCCCTCTACGGCCACGAGCTCAACGACGTCATTACCCCTCTGGAGGCGGGGCTGGATTTTGCGGTGAAGATGGGCAAGGAGGACTTTATCGGAAAGAATGCCATCGCCGCCAGGCTGCCCGTCCGGCAGACCCGGGTGGGGCTGGAGATCACCGGTCGGGGTATCGCCCGGGAGCACCAGGACATCTATATCGGAGACCGGCTGGCGGGACAGACTACCTCCGGCACCCACTGCCCCTTCCTGGGCAAGGCGGTTGCCATGGCCTATCTGTCGAGCGCCGACGCCGTCCCCGGCACCCGGGTGGAGGTGGACGTGCGCGGCCGCCGCGTGGCCGCCCAGGTGGTGGAGCTGCCCTTTTATAAGCGCTGACCAAAACCACACGGTTTGAATTTATAAGGAGGAAAACGTCATGAATATTCCTGAAAACCTGAAGTACACCAGGTCCCACGAGTGGGTGGAGTTCCTGCCCGACGGCGCCGCCCGGGTGGGGCTCACCGATCACGCCCAGGATGCCCTGGGCGATCTGGTCTTTGTCAACCTGCCCGAGGCGGGGGACGCCGTCACCGCCGGGGAGGCCCTGGGGGACGTGGAGTCCGTCAAGGCGGTGTCCGACATCTTCTGCCCCGTCACCGGCACCGTGCGCGCGGCCAACGAGGCCCTGCTGGACGCCCCCGAGGCCATCAATGCCGACCCCTACGGGGCCTGGCTGGTGGAGGTGGAGGCCATCACCGGGCAGGAGGAACTGCTGGACGCCGCCGCCTATGAGGCCCACTGCGCGGCCGAGGGGTGAGGGGCATGGGAAGCTATATTCCGTCCACGGCGGCGGAGCGCCAGGCTATGCTGGAGGCCATCGGCTGCCGCAGCATGGACGATCTGTTCGTCCAGGTGCCGCCGGAGATGAAGGTGGACCGGCTGGACCTGCCTGCGGGCAAGTCCGAGTTGGAGGTCCGTCGGGTGCTGGAGGGCATGGCGGGGAAGAACCGGGTGTTCTCCTCGGTGTTCCGGGGGGCGGGGGCCTACCGCCACTATATCCCCGCCATCGTCAAGTCCGTTACCTCCAAGGAGGAGTTCATCACCGCCTACACCCCCTATCAGGCGGAGATTTCCCAGGGGGTGCTCCAGTCCATCTTCGAGTATCAGACCATGATCTGTGAGCTCACCGGCATGGATGTGGCCAACGCCTCGGTGTACGACGGGGCGTCCGCCGCCGCCGAGGCCGTGGCCATGTGCCGGGAGAAGAAGCGGAATGCCGTTCTGGTCTCCGCCGCCGCCCACCCCATGGTGCTCCAGACCATCGGCACCTACTGCTTCGGCAGCGACATGGAGGTCCGGACCGTCCCCATGAAGAACGGCTTTACCGACATCGAGGCGCTGGAGGGGCTGCTGGACGACACGGTGGCCTGCGTCTACCTCCAGCAGCCCAACTACTTTGGCCGCATCGAGTCCGCCGAGGCCGCGGTCCGTGCTGCCCACGCCGCCGGGGCCAAGTGTATCATGGGGGTCAACCCCATCGCCATGGCGGTGCTCCGGACCCCCGGCGAATGCGGGGCCGACATTGCCGTGGGAGAGGGCCAGAGTCTGGGCCTGCCCCTCAGCTTTGGCGGGCCGTACCTGGGCTTCATGGCCTGCACCAAGGCACTGACCCGCAAGCTCCCCGGGCGCATCGTGGGGCAGACGGCCGACCACGACGGACGGCGGGCCTACGTCCTTACCCTCCAGGCCCGGGAGCAGCACATCCGCCGGGAGAAAGCCTCTTCCAACGTGTGCTCCAACCAGGCCCTGTGCGCCATGACCGCCTCGGTGTATTTGGCGGCCATGGGTCCGGACGGCCTGCGCCGGGCTGCGGAGAGCTGTATGGCCCACGCCCGGTACGCCGCCGAGCGCATTTGCTCGGTGCCCGGCTTCGACATGGTCTACCCCGGCCCCTATTTCCATGAGTTTGTCACCACCTGTCCCGTGAAGCCGGAGAAGCTGACGGCGGGGCTGGAGGCCCGGGGTATTCTGGGCGGCCTGCCCATCGAGCAGGGCATCCTCTGGTGCGCCACCGAGATGAATACCAAGGATGAGATTGACGCCCTGGAAGCGGCCATTCGGGAGGTGTGCTGAGATGGAATTGCTGTTTGAAAAGAGTGTTCCCGGCCGCGGCTGCGACCTGCTGCCGCCGCTGGACGTGCCGCCCGCCCATCTGCTGGAGGGTCTGGAGCGGAAAACGCCCCTCCGCCTGCCGGAGATAGCCGAGGTGGACCTGTCCCGGCACTACTCCGCCCTGTGCCGCCGGACCCACGGGGTCAACAACGGGTTTTATCCCCTGGGCTCCTGCACCATGAAGTATAACCCCAAGATCAACGAGGAGCTGGCCGCTCTGCCCGGCTTTGCCGGAGTCCACCCCCTCCAGAGCGTCGATACGGTCCAGGGCTGCCTGGAGGTACTGGGCTGGGCGGAGGAGCTCCTGTGCGAGGTCACCGGCATGGACCAGATGACCTTCCAGCCCGCCGCCGGGGCCCACGGGGAGTTCACCGCCCTACTGATGGTAAAAAAATACCACCTGGACCGGGGGGACCCAGCCCGGACCAAGATCCTGGTCCCCGATTCCGCCCACGGCACCAACCCGGCCTCCGCCGCCATGTGCGGCTTCACTGTGGTCAACGTGCCCTCCAATTCCCAGGGCGGGGTGGACCTGGAGGCCCTGCGCGCGGCCGCCGGGCCGGACACCGCCGGGCTCATGCTCACCAACCCCAACACCCTGGGCCTGTTCGATCCCAATATTCTGGAGATCACCCGGATCGTCCACGACGCGGGGGGCCTGTGCTACTACGACGGAGCCAACCTCAACGCCGTCATGGGGGTGGCCCGGCCCGGCGACATGGGCTTTGATTTGGTCCACCTGAATCTGCACAAGACCTTCTCCACCCCCCACGGCGGCGGCGGGCCCGGCTCCGGCCCCGTGGGCTGCAAGGATTTCCTGGCCCCCTTCCTGCCGCTGTACCACGCGGCGGAGGGGGAGGATGGGCTGGAGTTCCAGCACCCGGCCAAGTCCATTGGCAGCGTGAAGAGCTTCTACGGCAACTTCGCCGTGGTGGTGAAGGCCCTGGCGTATCTCCTGACCCTGGGGAGCGAGGGAATCACCGAGGCCGCCCAGGGCGCGGTGCTCAACGCCAACTATATGCGGGAGATGCTGCGGGACAGCTACGACGTCGCTTACGGCGACGGGCCCTGCATGCACGAGTTCGTCCTCACCCTGGCCGGGCTCAAGAGGGAGAAGGGGGTCTCCGCCATGGACGTGGCCAAGGCCCTGCTGGACGACGGCATCCATCCGCCCACCATGTACTTCCCCCTCATCGTGGAGGAGGCCCTCATGGCCGAGCCCACCGAGACCGAGTCCCGGGAGACCATCGACCAGGCGGTGGCGGTGCTCAAGGCCATCCGGGCCCGGGCCGACAGCGACCCGGACAGCCTCCACGCCGCGCCGCACACCACGCCCATCGGCCGGCCCGACGAGGTCAGCGCCGCCCGGCATCCGGTGCTGCGCTATGAATTTCCGGCGGAGTGACGCTTTCTTGCAGAAAGTCGCTTTGTTTTTATGAATTTCCGGCGGAGCGATTGCTTTTTGGCGGCGGAGCCTCTATAATCTAAAGTATTGTACTGGAAATTTGACCGTTGCCGGAGGGATTCGCATGCGTTATGACCTTGTCGTCGTCGGCGGCGGCCCGGGCGGCTATGCAGCCGCCATTCGGGCCAGCCAGCTCGGTTTGAGGACCGCCCTGGTGGAGCGGGACGCGGTGGGCGGCACCTGCCTGAACCGGGGCTGCATCCCTACCAAGACCCTGCTCCACTCCGCCCACCTTTACCGGGAGATGCTGACCTGCCAGTCCTTTGGCCTACAGGCGGAGGGCGTGCGCTTCGACTACGGGGCCATGTCCGCCCGGAAGGACGAGGTCACCGGTCAGCTCCGCTCCGGTGTGGAGGGCCTGCTGAAGGGCAACAAGGTGGAGCTTCTCCGGGGCTCCGCCCAGGTGGAGGAGCCGGGAAAGGTCCGGGTGGGGGAAGAGGTGCTGGAGAGCAGGCACATCCTCATCGCCACGGGCGCAGTTCCCGCAAAGCCGCCGGTGCCGGGGCTGGACCTACCCGGCGTGGTCACCAGCGACGAGCTGCTGGCCGACGGGAGGCTCTATCCCAGGCTGACCATCGTCGGCGGCGGGGTCATCGGCATGGAGTTTGCCTGCCTGTGCAGCGCCCTGGGCACGGAGGTCACCGTCATCGAGGCCATGGACCGCATCCTGCCCACGCTGGACCGGGAGCTGGGTCAGAACCTGGCCATGCTGCTGAAAAAGCGGGGGGTCCGGGTCCACACCGGCGCCGTCGTAGAGCGGGTGGAGCGGCAGGGCGAGGCGCTGACGTGCACCTTTACGGCCAAGGGCAAGGCGGAGACGGCCCAGTCCGACGCCGTGCTGGTGGCCACCGGGCGGCGGCCGAACACCGCCGGCCTCTTTTCCCCCAGATTGGAGGACGCGCTGGGGCTGGACCGGGGCGGCATTCCGGTGAACCTCCATTTCTCCACCCGGGTGGCCGGTATCTGCGCCATCGGGGACGTGGTCAAGGGCAACATCCAACTGGCCCATGTAGCCTCCGCCCAGGGGATCAACGCCGTGAGCCGTATGGCCGGCCTGCGCCCCCCCATGCGCCTGGAGGCCGTCCCGGCCTGCGTGTACACCGACCCGGAGATCGCCTGTGTGGGCAGCACGGAGGCCGAGTGCAAGGAAAACGGCATCCCGTACAAGACGGGCAAGTATCTGATGAGCGGCAACGGCCGCACGATCATCGCCCGGGGGGAACGGGGCTTCATCAAGGTGGTGTACCACGCCGAAAGCGGCGCGGTGCTGGGCGCCCAGCTCATGTGCGAGCGGGCCACCGACCTGATTGGGGAATTTACCCTCGCCGTGGCGGAGGGCCGGACGGTGGAGCGCATGGCCCAGCTTATCCGGCCCCACCCCACGTTTGGGGAGGGGATTTCCGAGGCGGCAGAGAGCTGCCTCGGCCTGGCCATCCACCAGCTCAACCGATAAAAAGACGGAGAGGACCGCATGCCGGGTATCCGGCGTGCGGTCCTTGGTATGTTTGGGCTGTAAAAGTGCCCGGACCTGTGGTACACTGGCGGAAGAACGAACAAAGGGGAGAGAACCATATGGCGGAAAAGGGACGCTTTGCCCCCAGCCCCAGCGGCCGGATGCACCTGGGAAACGTACTGTCCTTCCTGCTGGCCTGGCTGGACGCCCGGGCGGCGGGGGGCACGGTGGTGCTGCGGATGGAGGATCTGGACCCCCTGCGGACTGGGGAGCCCTGGGCCTCCCGGATCGCCGACGATCTGCGTTGGCTGGGGCTAGGGTGGGAGGAGGGCTTCCAGGCGGGCGGACCCAACGGCCCGTACTGCCAGCGGGAGCGCACCGCACTGTATGACGCGGCGTTCCGGGCTCTGGAGGAGCAGGGGCTGCTCTACCCCTGCTGGTGCAGCCGCCACCAGCGGCTGGCCGCCTCCGCCCCTCACCCCGGGGAGGTGCGGGACATGGGGGCGTGTCCCTGCCGCGCCTTTACGGCGGAGGAGCGGGCCGCCCGCTGGCGGGAACGGGACCCGGCCTGGAAGGCGGCGGTCCCCCACGAGACGGTGGCCTTCCGCGACGCCAACTGCGGACCCCAATCCTTCCACCTGGCCCACGACTGCGGAGATTTTATCGTACGGCGCTCCGACGGGGTGTATGCCTATCAGCTCGCGGTCACGGTGGATGACGCCCGGATGGGGGTGACCCGGGTGGTGCGGGGCATGGACCTGCTGGACTCCACCCCACGTCAGCTCTGGCTGATGGACAAGCTGGGCTATCGCCGCCCCACCTATGCCCACCTCCCGCTGCTGGAGGCCGCCGACGGCCGCCGCCTGTCCAAACGGGACCAGGACCTGGACATGGGGGCCCTGCGGGAGCGGTTTACCCCGGCGGAGTTGACCGGGTATCTGGCATTTTTGGCCGGGCTCACGGAAGAGCCGGCTCCGGCAAGCCCCCGGGAGTTGGTGAAGGAATTTACCTGGGCCAAAGTGAAGCGGGCTCCGATCTGCATAGAGCAGCTCTGAATAACATAGTGAGTTTGCCGAGTTTACACATAAAATGCAGATGTAATTTGTTCGATTTTACTTGTGGTTTGGGAGCAAATGTGATATGCTGTAAATGGGAATTGGTTTGGTTTTATCTCAGCAACGGCAAATCCGACACAAGCATCATTCGAAAGGGAGGGTAAACATGCACAGATCCAACATGCGGAAGAGGTTTCTTCCATTCCTGGTTGTTTTTGTGGCCTTGACCGCTATCATGATGACCGTAGCCTTCGCGGAAGGCGAGGCGGAATACGTCAGCAATTTCTACGCCAGCCCCCTGTCTCTGCTGCCCCCTGTCATCGCCATCATCCTGGCCCTGATCACCAAGGAGGTCTACAGCTCTCTGTTCGTAGGCATCCTGGTAGGCGGCCTGCTGTACGCCAACTTCAACCCCGAGCTGACCATCATGACCATGTTCTTCAATGAAGACGGCGGCATGATCTATAAGATTTCCGACTCCTGGAACGCGGGCATCCTGGTGTTCCTGGTTATCCTGGGCATCATGGTGGCCCTGATGAACAAGGCCGGCGGCTCCACTGCCTTCGGTAACTGGGCCAAGAGCCACATCAAGACCCGGGTGGGCGGCCAGCTCTCCACCATGCTGCTGGGCGTGCTCATCTTCGTGGACGACTACTTCAACTGCCTGACCGTGGGTTCCGTGATGCTGCCCGTTACGGATGGCCACCGGGTGTCCCGGGCCAAACTGGCCTACCTCATCGACGCCACGGCCGCGCCCATCTGTATCATCGCGCCCATCTCCTCCTGGGCCGCCGCCGTCACCGGCTCCGTCCCCGAGGATTCCGGCATCAACGGCTTTGCCATGTTCCTGCAGACGATCCCCAACAACCTCTACGCCCTGCTGACCATCGTGATGTGCCTCACCCTGGCGATAGGCAAGTTCGACTACGGTCCCATGAAGATCCATGAGGACAATGCCCGGGACAAAAACGACCTGTTCACCACGCCCGACCGGCCCTATGGCGAGGGACTGGGCGACGTGAAGCCCAACGCCAACGGTAAGGTCATCGACCTGGTGCTCCCCGTGGTGGTGCTGATTTTCTGCTGTATCATGGGCATGGTCTACACCGGCGGCTTCTTTGACGGCGAGAGCTTCATTGACGCCTTTGCCGGGTCCGACGCCTCCATGGGCCTGGTGCTGGGCTCCGTCATCACCCTGATTCTTACCTTTATCTACTACATGATCCGCCGCGTAATGACCTTCCAGGAATTCACCGAGTGCATCCCCGACGGCTTCAAGCAGATGGTCCCCGCCATCCTGATCCTCACCTTTGCGTGGACCCTGTCCGGTATGACCGGCCTGCTGGGCGGCGCCACCTTCGTGGAGAACCTGGTGGCCAATGCGGCCCCCGGCATGAAGGCCATGCTGCCCGCCATCGTGTTCCTGGTCTGTGTGGGCCTGGCCTTCGCTACCGGCACCTCCTGGGGCACCTTCGGCATCATGATCCCCATCGTGCTGCCGCTGTTCCCCATGGGCAGCGATATGATGGTCACCTCCATCGCCGCCTGCCTGGCCGGCGCCGTCTGCGGCGACCACTGCTCTCCCATCTCCGACACCACCATCATGGCCTCCGCCGGCGCCCGCTGCAACCACGTCAACCATGTGGCCACGCAGCTCCCCTACGCGCTGACCGTCGCTGCGGTCTGCTTCGTGGGTTACATCATCGCCGGCCTGACCAACGGCAACACCTGGATTACCCTGATTATCAGCCTGGTCCTGCTGGAGGTGGTCCTCTTCGCCCTGAAGAGCATCTCGTCCAAAAAGGACGAGGCGGCTGTGGTGAAATAAGCGATTGCAAGGAAAAGCCGGGGCGGACTTGGTCCGCCCCGGTTTTTCCTTGACATTTTCCCGCCATTTGCGTATACTAAGGCTGTTCGACGAAAAAAGGCTGTGATGGGAAGGAGTACCCGCCTTCGTTTGGTGCAGAGAGGAGCCGGCCTGCTGCGAGGCTCTCCAAAAAAGCGGGGAAGGTGGTCCCGGAGCTGTGGGCTGAACGGCATCCTGCCGTAGGCCGCAACGTGCGCCCGCGTTAAGGGTCAAGGAGTGTGGGCGCGCCGCGCCCAAATTCAGGTGGTACCGCGGACATTCGTTCGCCCTGAGCAAGCATGCTCGGGGCGCTTTTTGTTGCCCCGAAAAGGAGATGTAAACATGAAGAAAGAACTGCCCAAGGTCTATGAGCCCCAAGAGGTCGAAGGCCGCATCTACGAGATGTGGGAGAAGAACGGCTGCTTCGTGGGGCACCGGGACCCTGACAAGAAGCCCTTCACCATTGTGATGCCGCCCCCCAACGTCACCGGCCAGCTCCATATGGGCCACGCCATGGACTCCACTCTTCAGGATATCCTCATCCGGTTCAAACGGATGCAGGGCTACGCCGCGCTGTGGGTCCCCGGCACCGATCACGCCGGCATCGCTACCCAGATCAAGGTGGAGGAGGAGCTGCGCACCAAGGAGGGCCTCACCCGCTATGACCTGGGTCGGAAGAAGTTCCTGGAGCGCGTCTGGGACTGGAAGGCCAAGTACGGCGGCCGCATCGTGGAGCAGCAGAAGAAGCTGGGCGCCTCCTGCGATTGGTCCCGGGCCCGGTTTACCATGGACGACGGCCTGTCCGCCGCTGTGCGCCATGTGTTTGTCCGCCTCTACAACAAGGGCCTGATCTACAAGGGCTCCCGCATCATCAACTGGTGCCCTCACTGCGTCACCGCCCTGAGCGACGCGGAGGTGGAGTACCAGGACAAGCCCGGCAATCTCTGGCACATCCGTTACCCCATCCAGGGGGAGACCGACCGCTGGGTCGTGGTGGCCACCACCCGGCCCGAGACCATGCTGGGCGACACCGGCGTGGCCGTCAACCCCGAGGACGAGCGGTATAAGGGCATCGTGGGCAAGAAGTGCATCCTGCCCCTGGTGGGCCGGGAGATGCCCATCGTGGCCGACGCATACGTGGACAGGACCTTCGGCACCGGATGCGTGAAGATGACCCCCGCCCACGACCCCAACGACTTCGAGGTCGGCCTGCGCCAGAATCTGGAGACCATCCGGGTGCTGGACGACAACGGCAGGGTGGTGGAGGGGTACGGCAAGTACTCCGGCATGGACCGCTACGAGGCCCGGAAGGCCATTGTGGCGGACCTGGAGGCGGGAGGCTACCTGGTGAAGGTGGAGCCCCACCAGCACAACGTGGGCACCTGCTACCGCTGCCACAGCGATGTGGAGCCCCTCATCTCCGCCCAGTGGTTCGTCAAGATGGAGCCCCTGGCCAAGGAGGCCCTGCGGGTGGTCAACGAGGGGGAGACCAAGTTCGTCCCTGACCGCTTCGCCAAGACCTACACCAACTGGATGGAGAACGTCCACGACTGGTGTATTTCCCGTCAGCTCTGGTGGGGCCACCGCATCCCCGCCTGGTACTGCGACGACTGCGGCAAGCTGACCGTCTCCGAGTCTGACCCCACCGAGTGCCAGCACTGCCACAGCCGGCACATCCACCAGGAGGAGGACGTGCTGGACACCTGGTTTTCCTCCGCTCTGTGGCCCTTCTCTACCCTGGGCTGGCCGGACGAGAGCAGCGAGGATTACAAATACTTCTATCCCACCGATGTGTTGGTCACCGGCTACGACATCATCTTCTTCTGGGTGGCCCGGATGATCTTCTCCGGCTGTGAGCACACCGGCAAGCCCCCCTTCCACACCGTGTTCATCCACGGCCTGGTCCGGGACGACAAGGGCCGCAAGATGTCCAAGTCCCTGGGCAACGGCATCGACCCTCTGGAGATTGCCGAGCAGTACGGCGCCGACGCTCTGCGGTTCAATCTGGTCACCGGCAACAGCCCCGGAAACGACATGCGCTTCTACACCGAGCGGTGCGAGGCCATGCGCAACTTTGCCAACAAGATCTGGAACGCCAGCCGCTTCCTGATGATGAACCTGACCATCGACACGTGCGAGCTACCTGAGCGGCTGGAGCTGGAGGACAAGTGGATTCTGTCCAAGCTCAACGCCGTCATCCCCGAGATCACCGAGAATATGGACAAATACGAGCTGGGCGTGGCCGCCCAGAAGGTATACGATTTCATCTGGGACGACTACTGCGACTGGTATATCGAGCTGACCAAGTCCCGCCTCCAGGGCGACGACGAGGAGTCCAAGGTCAACGCGCAGAAGGTGCTGTGCTGTGTTCTGACCGATATTCTCAAGCTGCTGCATCCCTTCATGCCCTTTATTACCGAGGAAATCTGGCAGGCGCTGCCGCATGAGGGCGATTTCCTCATGCTCCAGAAGTGGCCCGAGCACCATGTGGAGCTGGACTTCCCCGAAGAGGAAAAGGCCATGGAGATGATCATGGACGCCATCGGCGCCGTCCGCACGCGGCGGGCGGAGATGAATGTGCCCCCCTCCAAGAAGGCCAGCCTGACCGTCTCTACTCTGGAGCAGGAGGTCTTCCGGGCGGGTATCCCCTTCCTGAAGCGCCTGGCCTACGCCAGCGACGTGACCATCACCGGCGTGGCCGGCCTGGGCGCCGACGGCGAGGAGAGCGCCAGGGGCATGGTCACCGTCATCACCCATGCGGCCCGTATCTCCATGCCCATGGCCGAGCTGGTGGATCTGGAGAAGGAAAAGGCCCGGATTCAGAAGGACCTGGGCAAGCAGAAGGCGGAGCTGGAGAAGCTGCAGGCCAAGCTGAACAACCCGGGCTTTGTCAATAAGGCCCCTGCCAACGTGGTGGAGGCCGAGCGGGAGCGCGCCGGTAAGCTGACGGCGCTGATCGCCAAGCTGGAGGAACAGCTCCGGAGCATGTAACAAAAAGCCGGCGGACACATATCACTGTGTCCGCCGGCTTTTACATCACGATTGCAGCCAAATAGTCCAGAGTGACTTTAGTCGTTTTATATAGGCCCAGCCGTTTGGCCATCGGCAAATGGAGGGAGAGCCTTTGGACAGTGTGGCTATCCCCGCGTGAAGCGCCGCGGCGTGGAGCAGACCTGCCGGTACTGGAGGCCGAGGAGGAAACCACAGGACCTATAAATTTCCAAATACAGACACTTCGACAAAAAGCCCCCGCGTCCCCGCGTTATAATCGCAGTATACCAAATTTTGGTATACTGCGATTTTTTATAGATACCGAAGAGAACTGGGAGGGACAAGCTATGCCGGTAAGTTGTACGGCGGAGGATCGGGTGCTGCGGGTGACCATTACCGGGGAGGTGGACCACCACCGGGCCCGGGAGATGATGGACGTGCTGGACCGGGAGATCGACATGGAGCTGCCCCGCCGCCTGACGGTGGATCTGGGAGACGTGACCTTTATGGACAGCTCGGGGATCGCGGTGCTGCTGCGGGCCCACCGGCGGGTGGGGCTTCTGGGTGGGACCATGACGGTGCAGCACGTGCCGGATCAGGCGGGCAAGGTCCTGCGGGCCGCCGGGCTGGACCGGCTGATGAAATTTGAGTGATGCGGCGGGGCTGCCCCGCCGCACACGGACCAATAGGAGGCTATACATATGAGAAATCCGGTCAACAGCGCCACCGTGGAATTCCTGAGCCGTTCGGCCAATGAGGGCTTTGCCCGGACGACGGCGGCCTGCTTTGCCGCCCAGATGGACCCCACGCTGGATGAGGTCAACGACATCAAGACCGCCGTCAGCGAGGCGGTGACGAACTGCATCGTCCACGCCTACCCCAACGAACTGGGAAAAATCCGGATGAAGCTGCGCCTTTTCGAGGATAACACATTGGAGGTGGTGGTCCAGGATTGGGGGGTAGGCATCGCCGACGTGGCTCAGGCCCGCACCCCTCTGTTCACCACCGGGAACGAGGAGCGCTCCGGCATGGGCTTCACCATCATGGAGAGCTTTATGGACGCCCTCAAGGTGAAGTCCGCCCCCGGAAAAGGCACCACCGTCACCCTGCGCCGCCGCATCTCCCGCCGCCTGGCGGCGGGCGGGCGGTGATCCCATGAGCGCGCTGGAGGCTTCCTCCCTCCTGGAAGCCGCCCACAACGGGGACAACGAGGCCTGCGAGCGGATGCTGGAGGAGAACGCCGGACTCATCTGGTCCATCGTCCGGCGCTATTACGGCCGCGGCGTGGACCCGGAGGACCTGTATCAGTTGGGCTGCCTGGGCTTTCTCAAGGCGGTCCGGGGCTTCGACACGGCCTACGGCTGTCAGTTCTCCACCTATGCCGTGCCCAAGATCGCCGGGGAGATCCGGCGCTTTCTCCGGGACGACGGGGCGGTGAAGGTCAGCCGGGGGGTAAAGGAGCGGGGCACCGCCATCCGGACCGCCCGAGACCGGCTGACCCACCTGCTGGGCCGGGAGCCCACCCTCTCCGAGCTCTCGGAGGAGACGGGGTTGGAGCCCGAGGAGATTGCCGCCGCCGAGGAGGCCAATCTGCCGGTGGCCTCCCTCCAGATGGAGACGGGGGACGGGGGCTTCACCCTGGAGTCCGTTCTGGGCACCGAGGGCATGGAGGAGGGGGTGGTGGAGAAGCTGGCCCTCCGGGGGGCCATCGAAAGCCTACCCGACCGGGAAAAGCAGGTCATCTTCCTGCGGTACTACAAAAATCTCACCCAGGACAAGGCGGCCAAGGTGCTGGGGGTGAGCCAGGTACAGGTGTCCCGCATCGAGCGCAAGGCGATGGAACGCCTGCGCTCCATTCTGAGCGAGTAAATTTGGAACACAAGGATGGCTTTTTTCGTCCAAAGGGGGTATAATCGAAAGGATCATAAAACACAAGGGAGTGAAGACTCCGTGGAACATCCGGATACCCTCTATATCGTGGTCCCCTGCTACAATGAGGAGGAGGTCCTGCCCGAGACCGCCCGCCGCCTCCGGGCCAAGCTGGAGGCGCTGACGGCCGCCGGGCGGATCTCCGATCAGAGCCGGGTCCTCTTTGTCAACGACGGCTCCCGGGACCACACCTGGGCGGTGATCTCGGACCTGCATCGGCAGTGCCCGCTGTTCTCCGGCGCGGATCTGAGCCGCAACCGGGGTCACCAGAACGCTCTGCTGGCCGGACTGATGACCGCCAAGGACCGGGCCGACATGGTCATCTCCATGGACGCCGACCTCCAGGACGACATTGACGCGGTGGACGCCATGGTGGACAAGTACTACGAGGGGTGCGACGTGGTGTACGGCGTCCGTTCCTCCCGAAAGAACGATTCCTTTTTCAAACGCTTCACCGCAGAGGGCTTTTACCGGGTGATGAACGCCCTGGGGGCCGAGACGGTGTTCAACCACGCTGACTATCGCCTGCTCTCCCGCCGGGCCCTGGAGGGGCTGGCGGCGTTCAAGGAAGTCAACCTGTTCCTTCGGGGGATTGTGCCCCTGGTGGGCTATCCCAGCGCCGCCGTGGAGTACGAGCGGGGCGAGCGGTTCGCCGGCGAGAGCAAGTATCCCCTCAAAAAGATGCTCTCCTTTGCCATGGAGGGCATCACCTCCTTGTCGGTGAAGCCCATCCGCTATATCACGGCCCTGGGCTTTCTCATCTTTTTCATCAGCATCCTGATGCTGATCTATTCCATCGTCCGCTGGGCCCACGGAGAAACCGTTCTGGGCTGGGCCAGCGTCATCTGCTCCGTCTGGGCCATCGGGGGACTGATCCTGCTGTCCCTGGGGGTCATTGGGGAGTATATCGGAAAAATCTACCTGGAGACCAAGGGTCGCCCCCGGTTCCTGATCCGGGAGGTGCTGGAGGACGAACATGGCCAGACTGATTGACAGCTCGATTCCCAAATTCCTGCTGGTGGGGGTGGGCAACACCCTGCTGTCCATGTTCCTCATGTTCCTTCTGGAGGGGCTGGGCTACTGGCCCTCCACCGCCATCGCCTATGTGGCCGGAGCGGTGATGAGCTTCTTCCTCAACCGGCACTTCACCTTCCACAGTCAGGAGAAGCTGGGCCGGTCGGCGGTAAAGTTCGCCGTCAACGTGGCGGTGTGCTATGTGGTGGGGTATGGGCTGGCCAAGGTGCTGGTGCCTATCCCCCAACAGCCCAACGCCGTACCCGTGATCTGGGTCGAGCGGCTCTCCAAGCTGGTGGGCATGGGGCTGTATACCGTGCTCAACTACTTTGGACAGCGGTTTTTTGCTTTCCGGAAGGGAACATAGGAGCAAAAAGGGACCGGCGAGCGCGCGCTCGTCAGTCCCCTTGCTTTTTATGGGCGTTCCGGTTTCAGCCCGCCCTCGGTGGCGGCCACCACGGCCGAGCAGGCGATGTCGCCGGTGATGTTGACGGTGGTGCGGGCCATGTCCAGGACGCGGTCGATGCCTGCCACCAGGGCCACCCCCTCCACGGGCAGTCCCACCGACTGGAGTACCATGGTGAGCATCACCACTCCCGCGCCGGGGACCCCGGCGGTGCCGACGGAGGCCAGCGTGCAGGTGAGCACGATGGTGACCTGCTGCCCCAGGTCCAGAGGGATGCCATAGGCGTTGGCGATAAAGAGGGCGCACACCCCCTGGTAGATGGCGGTGCCGTCCATGTTGATGGTGGCCCCCAGGGGCAGGACGAAGGAGCGCACCGGAGCGGGCACCCCCAGCCTGCGGGCGGCCTCCATGGAGAAGGGGAGGGTGCCCGCCGAGCTGGCGGAGGAGAAGGCGAATACCAGAGCGGGCAGGGCGGTCCGGAAGAAGGTCAGGGGGTTGACCCGGGCGATGCCCCCCACGGCGATGGAGTAGCCTACCAGCATGTGGAGTAGGCAGGCCCCGTATACCACCAGGATGACCCCCAGAAAGGCAAGCAGCACCCGGGGGCCCAGCTCGGCCACCACTGGGGCGATGAGGGCGAAGACGGCGACGGGGGCCAGCTTCATGATGAATCCGGTGAGGGCGTACATGGCCTCGGCCAGACTGTCGCACACCGCCAGCAGGGGCAAGCCTTTCTCTCCGATGAGCAGGATGGCCCCGCCCAGGCACAGGGCGAAAAAGATGATTTGGAGCATATTGCCCTCGGCCAGGGCGGCCACAGGATTGGTGGGGACGATGTTCAGCAGGGTGTCGGCGACGCTGACCGTCGTCCCGGCGGCTCCGGCGGATTCTTGCGCCACCTGGCCCAGCCCCCGCCCCACCGGAAAGAGGTTGGCCGCCAGCAGAGCCAGCGTGACGGCCAGCGCGGTGGTGCACAGGTAGAACAAAATGGTTTTTCCGCCGATGCGGCCCACCTTTTTGGCGTCTCCCAGGCCGCAGGTGCCCACGGTGATGGAGGCGAACACCAGAGGCACCACCACCATTTTGATGAGGTTGAGGAACAGAACGCCGAAGGGCTTGATATAGGTTCGGGCGACGTCCGGCGCGGCCTGCAGGGCCAGCCCGGCCAGGACGCCCAGGAGCAGGCCGATCAGAATCTGCACGGAAAGGGGCGGCTTATGTTTCATGGATATCCCTCCTGAATTAACAACAGCCAATAGGATATCATACTTCAAAACAAAAGAAAAGATACGAATTTTCTCCGGATTGTGATACACTGGAGGAAACGGAGGCGAGCGGTTTGGAATCTGTCCCGGCCAAGCATCTGCTGCACCGGACCAGGGATGGCTCCTGGTTCGGCACGGACTACACCATGAATCTGTACCGGGGCTGTTGCCACGGCTGTATCTACTGCGACAGCAGGAGCGACTGCTATCGGGTGGAGGACTTCGATACCGTGCGGGTCAAGGAGAACGCCCTGGCCGTCCTGCGGGACGACCTCCGGCGCAAGCTCCGCCCCGGTATTGTAGGCATGGGGGCCATGAGCGACCCCTACAACCCGTTTGAGCGGGAGCTCGAGCTCACCCGGAACGCGCTGTCCCTGCTGGACGCCTATGGCTTCGGGGTCACCCTGGCCACCAAGAGCGATCTGGTGGTCCGGGACATCGACCTGCTCCGGTTTATCCAGAGCCGCGCTCCGGTGCTGTGCAAGCTGACCCTCACCACGGCAGACGACGCTCTGGCCGCCAAGCTGGAGCCCCGGGCGCCCAGCCCGACCCGGCGGCTGGAGGCCGTGCGGGCGCTGTCCAGGGCGGGCATCCCGGTGTGTATCCTGCTGATGCCGGTGCTCCCCTTCGTCGAGGACACCGAGGAGAACGTCCTGGCGGTGACCGAGGCGGCGGCGGAGGCCGGGGCCCGGTACATCTACCCCGCCTTCGGCATGACCCAGCGGCAGGGCCAGCGGAGCTGGTATCTGGACCGGCTGGAGGCCGCTTTCCCCGGCCAGGGCCTGCGTGAGAAGCACGAAAAGCGCTATGGGGACCGGTATGTCTGCACCAGTCCCCGGGCCAGGCGGCTGTGGGAGGTGTTCTCCCGGCGGTGCGGCGAGCTGGGGCTTTTGTACGAGATGAGGCACATCACGGCCAACTACCAGCGGGGCTATGAGGACCGGCAGCTCAGTTTTTTGGATTGAAAGGAGCGGCAGCCATGCTGCTTTCCGCGGAACACATCACAAAAATATACGGGACCCGGGCCGTGCTGGACGGGGCGTCCCTCTATCTGGAGCGGGGACAGAAGCTGGGGGTCATCGGGGTGAACGGCAACGGCAAGTCCACCCTGCTGCGCATCCTGGCGGGGGCGGAGGAACCCGATGGGGGAACGGTGGCTCGGGACCCCAATGTGCGGCTGGAATATCTGCCCCAGAACCCGGCCTTCGACCCGGCGCGCACCGTGCTGGAGCAGGTCTTTGACCGCCTGTCCCCCGAGGCCCGGGAGCTTCAGGAGTACGAGGCCAAAAGTATCCTCACCCGCCTGGGCGTCACCAATTTTGAACAGCGGATGGGGGAACTCTCCGGCGGGCAGCGCAAGCGGACGGCCCTGGCCGCCGCGCTGGTCCACGACTGCGACGTGCTCATTCTGGACGAGCCCACCAACCACCTGGATGCCGAGATGGTGGCCTGGCTGGAGGAGCGGCTGCGCCAGTTCAAGGGGGCGCTGGTGATGGTCACCCACGACCGCTATTTCCTGGAGCGGGTGGTGGAGCGTATTGTGGAGGTAGGGCGGGGCAAACTCGCCTTTTACGAGGGGAGCTACGCCAGGTACCTGGAGGCCAAGGCCCAGCGGGAGGAGATGGAGGCGGCCAGCGAGCGCAAGCGTCAGTCCATCCTCCGGCGGGAGTACCAGTGGGTGATGCAGGGCCCCACCGCCCGAGGGACCAAGAGCCGGGAGCGGTTGGAGCGGTATGAGGCCCTGCGGGACCAGACGGGGCCGGAGAAGCGGGCCGAGCTGGAGCTGTCCGCCCTGTCCAGCCGCCTGGGGAAAAAGACCATTGAGCTCCGCGGGGTATCCAAGGAATTTGGGGGAAGGACCGTGCTGCGGGATTTCGACCTGATGCTGCTGCGGGACGACCGCATCGGGGTCGTGGGCCCCAACGGCAGCGGCAAGAGCACCCTGCTGAACCTCATCGCCGGGCGGCTGGCCCCCGACGCGGGAGAGGTGGTAACCGGAGAGACGGTGCGCATCGGCTATTTTGCTCAGGAGACCCCTCCCATGGCGGCGGACCGGCGGGTCATTGACTATGTGAAGGACATCGGCAACCGCATTGAGACCCCAGAGGGTTCCCTCACCGCCTCCCAGCTCCTGGAAAAGTTCCTCTTTCCAAAGGACGCCCAGTGGGCCCCCATCGACAGGCTTTCTGGCGGGGAGAAACGGCGGCTGTTCCTGCTGTCCATCCTGTGCGCCGCCCCCAACGTGCTGCTGCTGGATGAGCCTACCAACGACCTGGACATCCAGACCCTCACCATCCTGGAGGACTATCTGGAGACCTTCCCCGGGGCGGTCATCGCCGTGTCTCACGACCGCTATTTTCTCGATAAAATGGCCCGGCGGATCTTTGCCGTGGGAGAGGGCGGGGCGGTGCAGGGCTATACCGGGGGATATTCAGACTATCTGGCCGCCCGTGCAGAGGCGCAGCGGGAAAAGACGCCCCGGTCCAGCGGAGAGAAGCGGCCCCAGGAGAAGCCCACCGGCCCCCAAAAGCTGAAGTTCAGCTACAAGGAGCAGCGGGAGTATGGGACCATCGAAGCCGACATCGCCGCTCTGGAGGGAGAACTGGCCGCCGTTCGGGCGGAGCAGGAGGAGAAGGCCAGCGATTACGTGGCCCTGCAGGACCTTCAGGCGAGGCAGGAGGAGCTGGAGGCCCGGCTGGAGGAGAAGATGGAGCGGTGGCTCTACCTCACCGATTTGGCCGAGCGCATCGCCCATCCATGATTTTTCTAAATCCGGATTGAAAAAAGATTAAAAAAGCATGAATTTCCACGGGGACAACTTGCGCCCCGCTGAAAATACGTATACAATAGGGCCAGATTCCAAAAACATTAGAAGAATGCAACAGGAGGTTTTTGATATGATTTCTTTTGACGAACTGAAGAGCCGGGCACTGGACCTGACCCAGAGCGGCGTGGCCAAGGCCAAGGAGCTCACCGACGTGGCCAAGCTGAACATTGCAAACTCCACCGAGGAGGATAACATCCGCAAGGCCTATATTGAGCTGGGCAAGCTCTACTACGCCGAGCGGGGCATGGCGCCCGAGGGCGCTTACGCGGCGCTGTGTGAGAGAATTACCGCGTCCAAGCAGAAGATCGAGGAGAACCGCGCCAAGATCAGCGAGATCAAGGCGGCCAACGATGTCTCCGACGATGTGTGCGGCTGCGGCTGCTGCTCTGCGGAGACTGAGGTGGCGCCCGAGGAACCCGCGGCCCCCGTGGAGGACCCCAAGCCGGAAGAGCCCCGGCAGTAAGAAAAAACGCCCGGTCCGCTTAAGCGGACCGGGCGTTTTGGTCAGGTAGAGGAGGGGGAGGCGGAAACCTCTTCAGACAGCGCACCAGTTTTTCTCTGGGACAGCCACAGTCCGGCCAGGATCAGGGCGATGGCGGCCAGAGCCTGAAGGGTGACCGGCTCGTGGAGGATAAGGGCGGAGGCGAAGAGCGTGACCACCGGAGTCAGATAGATGTATACGTTGGTGGACACCGAGCCCAAAAGGGACAGAGCCTTATTCCACAGGACGAAGCAGATGGCAGAGGCCCCCACGCCCAGGTAGAGGACGTTGAAGAGCAGGTCGGGTGCGGCCAAATGGGCGAGGGACAGGTCGGGCCGGAGAAGGGCCAGCAGCGGGGCCGTAAAGACCAGGCCCCAAAAAAAGACCTTGCGGGTGACCTGGAGGTTGGTGCAGCCGGAGCTGCGAGTCAGCTCCACACAGACGCCGTAACAGCCCCAGCAGAAGGCGGCGCCCAGGGTGAGCAGGCTGCCCAGCGGGTTGAAGTCCAGGGTCTCGCCCCGGGCCAGGGAGATCAGGGTGATGCCGGTGAGGGCCAGGACAAAGCCGGCGAAGAAGGACCAGCGGGGCCGGGGCGCCCGGCGGCAGAGCCACAGCATCAGCGCCGAGAACATGGGGGCCGCCGAGATAATGATGCCCACAGTGGAGGCCAGGGTATAGGCCAGGGCGGTGTTCTCCAGAATGAAATAGAGGGTGAGGCCGGTGAGCCCGGCCGCCATAAAAGGGAGCTCCTCCCGCAGGCTTTTGGGCAGCAGCGGTTTCGGGTGAAGGAAGAACAGGATCACCCAGGCGATGACGAAGCGGTAGGTCATGATGGCCAGCGGGTCACACGCCCGCAGAAGCAGCTTGGTGGAGATAAAGGTGGTGCCCCACACGATGGTGACCAGCAGGGCGAAGGTATGTCCCAGGAGGCGGGAGCGGCTGTGCATGGCGTTCGAAGTCCTTTCCTCAGGTTTGGTCGGAGCGCGGGGGGTAGCGGCGCAGAAAGTCCTGGATGTGGGCGACCGAGTCGGCGCTGATGACGTGCTCGATGGCGCAGGCGTCTTCATAGGCCTGCTCCGGGTCCACCCCCATCACCTGGGTCAGTAGGCGCTGCAGAATGGTGTGCTTGTGGGAGAGCAGCTCAGCCAGACGGAGCCCCTGCTCCGTCAGCCGGATTTCCCGGTATTTTTCACTTTCCACCAGCCCCCGGGAGGCCAGCACATTCATGGCGTTGTTGGCGCTGGCCTTGGAGACCTCCAGCCGGGCGGCCACATCGCTGAGCCGGCAGCCGCCCTCGCCGCACAGATCATAAACAGTCTCCAGATAGTGCTCCATGGCGATGGTCAGATGTTCCATGGCGGGCCTCCTTGCAATAAGAAAAGTGCGCAGCGGCAGAGGCGCTGCGCACTTGCTATTATATTTCCTCTGCCTCAGATTTGCAAGAGGCTCAGACCACCCGACGGCCGTAGACGTAGACGTTGGCGTAGTGGCCGGAGGACAGGTCGTCGATCTGAACGGCGTAGCTGTTGGTAGAGGCATGGACGAACTGGCCGCTGCCGATGTAGATGCCCACATGGGAGACCGGCTTGCTGGTGCGGTATTTGAAGAACACCAGATCGCCGGGCTGCAGCTCATCCTTGCGGACGGACACGCCGTTGGAGAGCTGGTCGGTGGCGGTACGGTTAAGGGTATAGCCGAACTGGCCATAGACATACTTGGTGAAGCCGGAACAGTCAAAGCCGCTGGTGCTGCTGCCGCCGTACACGTAAGGAGTCCCCAGGAAGTTCTGGGCGTAGGCGGCGATTTCCTCGCCCACCGAGGAGGCGGCTACGGTGGCGGCGGGAGTCTCGGAGGTGAGGGTTATGTAATCGCTGCTGACGTAGCCGCTGGTCCCGCCGTGGACTACCTTATACCAGCCGTCCTGTACGCCGGTGAGCTCCAGCACAGTGCCGCCGGAGACGCTGTTCAGTACGCTGCAGCCGGTGCCGGCGCCGGAGCGGATGTTGAGGGAGGATACGTCGCTGTTGACCTTGCCGTAGCCCAGCGCGGCATCCATGGAGGTGGAGACGGTCAGATATTCACCGGCCATATAGCCCTCCACGGCGTTGTAGCTGACCTTGTACCAGCCACCGCCGGCCTCTTCCAGCACTACCAGCTTGGCGTTGCTGGGGGCGGTGGCCAGGATGGCGCCGTCGGTGGCGGGGGTGTCCCGCAGGCGGAGGGCGTCGGCAGTGACGGTGCCGGCGCCCAGACAGGCGGCGGACGCGCCGATGGTGCATAGAGCGGTAAGGGCGACGGTGAGCAGGCAGGTGCGCAGCAGCTTGCCGGGCATTATCATCAGTGAGGACCTCCCATTTTATCGTTTGTAGGCGGAGAAAATTATTTGTTGGCCAGAGCCCGGGCCAGCCACACGGCGGCCACGTCCATGGCGGCGTAAAGGTTGTCCTTCTCGGTCTTCTTGACCACCCGGTCGCGGCTCTTCAGGTCGGGGTCGGTGAGCTGGAGCTGGACCGAGACCTTGGTGGCCAGGGACAGGTCGTCGTCCACCTTCTTGTTGTCCATCACCTGGAGCATGATGATATATTTATCCGCCATGCTGCCGTAATAGATCAGGTTGTCCTTGCGGCGCAGGGGGTGTCCCTTGTAGACCAGGGGGAATTTTTGATCAGCCATATTGACCTCCAATATCCAAGATAAAACTGTAACCAAATTGTAACACATTGTTCCCGGCATGTCAAATTCTTTTCGGCGGATTTCCGGATATTTCTGGGATGGGGCCGGAGGCTTGCAGAACGGAGCGGAAATCGGTAAAATACAGGGGAAGGGGGCGGTTTCATGCGGGTGCTGCTGGTGCGGCCCAGAAGGCTCAACGCCATGACGGTGTTTGGCGCGGTGGACTGTGAGCCGCTGGAGCTGGAATATCTGTCGGCGGCCTGCAAGGCCATGGGGGCGCAGCCGGTTCTCTATGACGGAATCCTGGAGCACCGCCCGTTCTCCCGGGTGGTAAGAGAGGTGCGGCCGGACTGGGTGGGGCTGACTGGCTATCTGACGCAGGAGCGGGAGATGGCGGAATATGTCCGGCTGGCCAGGATGGCGGCCCCGGGCTGCCGGGTGGTGGTGGGCGGAGTGCATGCCCAGCTCAACTGGGACAGACTGCGCTGGGAGGGGGTGGATTTCATCCTGCGGGGTGAGTCCACTGCGGCCTTTCAGGCGCTGCTGTCCGGGGCCGACCCGGCGGGGATACCCGGCCTGTGCTGGAGAACGGGCGAGGGGTGGAGCGAGACGCCCTATATCCCCTGCGACATTGACGAGCTGCCCCTGCCCGACCGGAGCGGCTGGGCGGCGGGGGCGAAGTGGTTCCGCTATCTGGACTATCCGCGGGTGTCCACCTTAAAGACCGCCGTAGCCTGTCCCTATACCTGCGACTTCTGCTATGGCCGAAACCTCCACGGCGGACGGTATCAAGCCCGGCGGCTGGATCTGGTGCTGGATGAACTGGAGGCGATACCGGGAGAGACTGTCTTTATCGTGGATTCGGACTTCCTGCTGGAGGAGGTGCGGACGGAGGCCTTCCTGCGGGGCCTGGAGGAGCGGGGCATCCGCAAACAGTTCATCTGTTACGCCCGGGCGGACTTCATCGCCGCCCACCCGGAGCTGACGGCCCGGCTGTGCCGGGCGGGCTTCCGATGTTTCCTGGTGGGCATCGAAGGGGTGCGGGACGACCGGCTGGAGGGCTGGAACAAGGGGACCAGCCGGGCGGTAAACGAAGCCTGCGTGACCATCCTCCACGCCAACGGGGCCGACTGTGCCGCTCTGCTGCTGGCCGACCCTGCGTTTGAGAAGGCGGACTTTCAGGCCCTGGCCCGCTGGGTGGCGGAGCATCCGGTTCGGTATGCCTCCGTTCAGATTCTCACCCCGATTCCGCCTACCCCCTTTTACCGGCGAAAGGAAGGGGAACTCACCAGCCGGGACCTGCGGCAGTGGGACCTGGCCCACCTGGTGCTGCCTCCGGAGCATATGAGCCGGAGGGCCTTTTTGGCCCGGTACCGGCTGCTGCTGGCGCGTCTGACTCTGTGTACCTGGCGGCGGGGGGCGTTCCGGTTCGTCACCCCTGCGTATCTGGGTCGGGTGCTGGTCCGCTGGTGGCGGAGACGGGGTGCTCTGCGGTAACTCATATCCCTCCGCGGGGTTGAAAAAGGTTAACAGACAAGCCAGAGGGCCTCGGAAAGCATTGCTTTCCGAGGCCCTCTGGCTTGTTCGGTCATTTTGGATGCGCCACTGGCGGAACGCCGCCAGTGCGGTGCGAAATTCGGTGCAGCCGAGTTCGCGCAGGGCAAATTTGCTTCGCCCAAGGAGATCAAATACAAAAGGGCTCCCGTGAGGTGCAGGCGCCTCACGGGAATCGTGCGGGCGCCATGAAGGGATAAGGGTTACTTCTTTATCGCGATCCAAATCTCACAGGTGTAGTTCGGGTCCTGGGTATTGGCGGAAGGGTACACCTCCAGTTCCACGCCGTTGCCGTACGCGTAGCCGCTTTGGGGAAAGAACTCGGTGCAGATCTGCTGATAGGTCTTTTGGAACGCGTCGGGCATCTTGCCCCTGCAGGTAAAGACCGCATAGGTGTGAGCCGGGATTTCAATCACTTCAAGCCCCTTGTCCCTGAGCTCCGCTCCGTTGTAGGGTGCGCCAATGCCATAGGGAAACGCCGAGTCGTCCATCTCCCCGGAGAAGCAGATGCCCAGCATTCCGCCAATCTGCGGGAAATCGGCATATTTGCAGATCGCCTCCAGCGTGCCGTCTCGGCTGCACGCATCCCAAAAGGCCGAAATGTCGGCGGTGGCGGTGTCGCCTTGGGGCTGCGTGACCTGCTTTTTCTTGCAGACGACCTTGAATGCGTCTTTTTTCTCAATCCTGTAATCCATGGTGTTGCCTCCTGTTAAAATCAGTTTGACGGACAGCCGGGAAAAGGATTTGACGCTCCCGCCATGTCTTGCCTCGGTGGGGCTGATGTGGTGGAACCGGGCAAAGGCTCTGGAAAAGCTCTCAGGCGTGTCATAGCCGTATTTCACAGCAATATCGATGACCTTGCCGCCGGTCTGCTGCAAGTCGCAGGCCGCCAGCGTCAGCCGCCGCATGCGGATGTAATCGCCCAGTGTAAGGCCCAAAAGCATGCCGAACATTCTCTGAAAGTGAAAGGATGAGGAGCAGGCCTGCTTCGCCACTTCCTCGTAGTCGATCTCTTCCGTCAAATGCGCTTCGGTGTAATCCAGCGCCCGCTGGATTCCTGTGATCCAATCCATAGGACCCCTTCCTTCCGTCTGAACTGATTATCGCACATCCGAGCCGTGAAAGCCTGACATCCTGTGCGTTCTGCTGTCAGGATAGCCGTCTCTCCATTTGATGTGTTTCTATTGCCAGGGCCCTCCGCAAAAACAAATAATTTAAATAATTTATGGAAATCAAGCGCGGAAAGCAATTGTAGGAAAAGAAGCGCACATCTCTGCCTTTTATGGAGACGTGCGCTTTCTTCATCGCTTGGGTGTTATTTTAACACAGACTGATATGATCCGCCAACTTTACCCAAAGGCAATTACACCATGCGCACACCAATGTCGATGCGCTTCCCGGGTGAGCCGGAGCAATTTATTTTCTGGCTTGTGTCCGTGCGAGTACCCATCCCATATGAAGCCCGCAATCGGGTAAAATACTGTCATTACTGCGACTGGAGGATTTTCCATGGATAACTACCAACTGACGCAAGACCAGATTACAGCCTACGGAGTGTGTCTGCGTACGGAAGAGCACACCCCCAGCACCATCGAGAAATATTTGCGGGACACGCGGGCTTTTGCCGTGTGGCTGGAGGGCCGCCCGGTGACAAGGGAATTAGCGGCGGAGTGGAGAGACCGTTTGCTATCCAGCGGCCACAAGCCCAGTACCGTTAACTCTATGCTGGCCGCCGTCAACGGTCTGTTCCGCTTTTTGGGCTGGGGCATCCGGGTAAAATTTCTGAAGGTTCAGCGCCGGCTGTTCCGGGACCAGTCCCGGGAGCTGACCCGGGGTGAATACGACCTGCTGGTGAACACGGCCCGGGCCGCTGGAAAGGAGCGCCTTGCCCTGCTGATGGAGGCCGTCTGCGCCACCGGCGTGCGGGTGAGCGAGGTGAAGTATCTCACGGTGGAAGCTGCCCAGTGTGGCCGGGCGGAGATTGCCTTAAAGGGCAAGATACGGATGATTCTGTTGCCCAATAAGCTGTGCCGCAAACTCTTGAAATACGCCAGGAAACAGAAAATCGCCTCCGGCGAGATTTTTCTCACCAGAAGCGGGAGGAGCCTTTCACGGCGGCAGATATGGGCGGAGATGAAGCAGCTTTGTAAGGCGACGGGTGTAGCTTCGGAGAAAGTCTATCCCCACAATTTGAGGCATCTGTTTGCCCGGACATTTTACCAGGCCTGCAAGGACATCGCGCGTCTAGCCGACGTGCTGGGCCATTCCAGCATCGAGACTACCCGCATCTATCTTGTGACCACTGGAGCCGAGCAGGTCAGACAACTGGACCGCCTGGGACTTGTCTCATAGACAAAATCAACATTTTGCCTTGAATCTATCGGCACTCCGGTCCCTTCAGCTACATATAGCATGGTTATTGTACTACGCAATCCTATGATTATCAAGGGGGATTGACACTTTTGGGCACAAAAACTCAAGCCGCTGAAACCTCGATTTTGCGGCTTGGTCTTTTTGCGCCCTTTTGCTGCTGCAATGAACCCTTGAATTCCTTATTTTTCCGTTTTTGGGCTTGCCGAAGTAAAAAAGCAGTGTATACCTGTATGCGAAATGTTGATTTTGTGATGTGGAGGTGATGTTGGTATGGATGCAAACATGTCCCTGTTGGATGCAATGGCGGTCCAGGCCGGGTGTGAGTTTCTGTCTGATCTGCGGTACATCGATGACCTTCAGCGGCTCCGGCTGGCCCGGGCACTGGAGAAGGTCAGTCCGCAGTCCGGGACGCTGTTCGAGTGGAACGACGCCCTGGAATATCTGACAGGTGAACCGCACCAACCGACCCCGGAGGCTGCAAAAGAACGGCTAATGTGCTCACTGGCCGCGCCCCGGACCAAGGGGTGGCAAGAAGAAAAAGGAGGAATTTGTACATGAAACGGCGACTAATAGCAAGTTTGCTGGCCGTGTGCCTGGTGGCGGGCCTGCTGCCCACCGTGGCGCTGGCCGCGGAGCCCTGCACGGCCACGGTGGGATGTACGCGGGAGGCCGGTCATGAGGGCGATTGCGTTCTTCCCTCTGCGAACAATGATGCTGGCGAAGCAGGTGATGAAGTGGACGGGGAACCCGCCTCGGCTAATGATGAGACCAGCGGCATGAACACAGACACAAATAATGTGCCTGCCCCGATGGACGATGCGGATAGCAACGCCTATTATGAAACAATTGATGTGATTGACCCGGTTGATATCACGGCGGTGGAGAGTGTGGGGGAACAGCCCGTTAAGATCGGTGAGACCGGCTATTCGACCCTCGCGGATGCCGTCAATGCTGCCGGAACTAATGGAGTCGGCACTGACATCATCACCCTGACTGCCGACATCACCCTGACCGGCTCCATTATCGTACCCGAGAAGGCAACGTTCACTATCAAAGGCGAAGGCCACACGATTCAGTTCCCCGCCGGTGGCGTGTTCAAGCAGATTGACAAGAACAACCTGGAGGGCGTGACCGATGTTAATCTGACCTTTGAGAATGTCAACTTTGAGAACACCGCAGGCGAAAAGAACGGCTACGCCGTGATCACAGGCTTTGACGCCAGCGGCGTGACCCTTAACTTTACCGGCTGTACCTTCACAAACATGTGGGACGCTGTTTACAGCAATGTTATCTCCGACACGAATGTAAGTCAGAATGTTGTGAACATCACGGATTGCACCTTCTCCAACACTGCATGGGTCTACGGCCTTGATGACGGCTGCAATGCCGCATACGATCCGGCAGCGATCCGAAACAAGATCACCTACAACATTACCCCTGCAACGACGACTGGCACCGAAGGCGTTGGCGAGCGGTTTGCAACAGCCTCCATCACCACCGATGGTGTTGAGCGCGGTTACGCCACCCTGGCCGCCGCTGTGGCAGCGGTTGAAGACGGCGGAACGATTATTTTGCTGACCAATGCCAGCGGCAGTGGTATTGGCACTTTTCTGAATACAGCGAACGGCGCCAAAACTGCGGTGAAGGACTTTACCATCAATTTTGACAACCATACATACACCTGCACCGGCCCGGCGGTAGGTTCCATGGGCACCCAGAGCCAAGCCTTCCACCTGGAGTGGAAAGGGACTGGAAATGAAAATGCGAAGGTAACCTTGAAAAACGGCACGATTTCTTCGACAGCCGATTCCGGTGTGCGGATGCTCGTCCAAAATTACTGCGATTTGACACTGGACAATATGACGTTGGACGGTACCAATATCGGACGCGGACAATATACCCTTTCCAATAACTGCGGCAATGTGACGATTCAGAACTGTGAAATCATTGCTCCTGAGAATGGTTTTGCTTTTGATTCCTGCGACTATGCCAACTATACCGGCGTGTCGGTCACAGTCAAAGGGGAAAGTGAGATTCTCGGTAAGATTGAACGGACCAACCCCAATGGCGGGGAAAACAATGCACGTATTTCCGTCCAGAGTGGTACCTTCTCCGATGTAAGCGCACTGAATTATCTGGCTGCTGGCGCTGATGTAGCGGTGGAGCTGGGAGAGAGCGCAACACAATCTACGACCATTCCTGCCGATGCCACTGTGGCGCTGGACCTGAACGGCAAGACTCTCACCAATGAAGACGGCAAACATACCATTATCAACAATGGCACCCTGACCATTACCGGCGAGGGTACCGTGGACAATGTGAGCCACGGCAAGGGCGCTCTGGTGAACTACGGCACTGTGGTACTTAACGGCGGCATTTTCAAAAGAAGCGCTGAGACGGGCGTGAATGCTACGACCAGCGGCGGGAACTCCTGGTACACCATTGATAACCAGGGCGTCATGACCATCAACAAAGGGGTCACCGTAGAGAACAGCGGCAAATTCTCCAGTATGATCCGCAATCTCGGCACGCAGGCTGGAGAGGGCGTGACTGCCGGCGTGTTGACCATTGAGGGCGGTTCCTTCACCGGCGGCCTGAACAATGTCAAGAACGACGACTACAGCACGCTGACGGTCACCGGCGGCACCTTTCAAACCGGCGCCCAGGCCAATATTATGAACTGGAATGTGGCCGAGATCAATGACGGTACGTTTACCAGCACAGCCGAGGAGGCGGTATGGAACGGCGTGTGGGAATCCGCCGGCAAGGGTCAACTGACCATCAAAGGCGGTACCTTTACAGGCGTTGAGCCCTATGGTGCGGTTGTGAACAGCGAGAAATATCCGGGCGGTACCATTCTCATCACCGACGGTTACTTCTCCCACAAGCCCGACAAGAGCTATATCGCAGAGGGCAAGGACGCCGTCGTCAGTGATAAGGCCGGCTATTACACGATTGGCGTATCCGAGGTCGATGTGGAAACCGCTGTCTCCGCCGGCGAACCAAATGTGAGTGTCCCCGATGGCACAGGCATCACTACCGATCAGGTGGCGACTGCCGCGAAGAGTGAAGCGACCACAAATACTCTGGCCGCAGCCGCAAGTGCCCTCGCCAACGATTCCTCGATTGTCGGCACTGAGGACGCGGCAAAGACCGCACTTGGCGACCTTGCAGATGACAGTGCCGCCATTACGGTTGTGGTCCAGCCCTATCTGGACGTTGCCGTTGAGAAAATTGAGACGGCTGAGGACGGCTCCAAGACTATGACGTTGGAGATCGCGGCGAAGTACCATGTTGTCGCCACCACCGATCCCGACCATATCAAAACGGAGAGCGGTGAGGGCCAAAACGCCGTGGTCCTCAAGGAAGCGCAGACCCTGAATGTCACGACCCCGATCCAGATCACGGTCCCCCTTGCATCCAGCTTTGCTGATGGCGATGCGCAGTTCTATGTCCGGCACATCAAGAGCAGCACGAGGACCTATGTGTACAGCGCCACGAGGAACAATGACAGCACAATTACCTTCACCAATCCCAACGGTTTCAGCACCTTTGTGGTGACCACACAGGCCCCCGCCGCCAAGATCGGCGAGATTGGCTATACCACGCTCCAGGCCGCTGTGGACGCCGTGCAGAACGGCGAGACGATTACCCTGGTGAAGGACAATGGTGAGGCCGTGATGGTCGGCCGCACGGTGACCTTTACCCTTGACAAGGCTGGGAAAACCTTTAGCGGCACGGTGAAGGGCGCCAGCGCCCGCACGACGGTCCAGGAGGAGAACGGCATCTACACCTGCGTTTACAGCGCACCCTCCGGCGGTGGTGGTTCTTCCACTACTACTACTTATGCCGTCTCCACGCCTTCCGGTGTGAAGCATGGCTCCGTTTCCGTCAGCCACAAAAATGCATCCAAGGGCACCGCGGTAACGATTGCTGTCAAGCCGGATTCCGGCTATCAGCTGGATGAGCTCACCGTCACCGACCAAAGCGGCGACGCCGTGAAGCTGACCAAGAAAAGCGATACCCAGTACACCTTTACCATGCCCGCCTCCAAAGTGGAGATCACAGTGAGCTTTGCGGAAGAGCCCGCCTTGACCACGCTGCCCTTCCTGGACGTGCAGACGGGCGACTGGTTCTATGACGCCGTGATGTTCGTATATGGCCAGGGCATGATGAACGGCACCAGCAGCACCACGTTCAGCCCCGATGCGACCACGACCCGGGGTATGATCGTGACCATTCTCCATCGGCTCGCGGGATCGCCTGCAAGCCGGGAGAGCGCAGATTTCCTGGATGTGCCTGCCGGTCAGTATTATTCCGAGGCTGTTGCCTGGGCGTCTGAAAACGGAATTGTGAATGGTTATGACGACGGGAACTTCGGCCCGGACGACACCATTACCCGAGAGCAGATGGCGGCCATTCTGTATCGCTATGCCGGATTCCAGGGCTATGACATGAGCGCAAAGGCCGACCTGTCTGGTTTCTCCGACGCTGGGACGGTCAGCGGCTATGCACAGGAGGCTATCCGGTGGGCCAACGCCGCGGGCCTTGTCAGCGGCACCAGTACTACCACAATTTCTCCCAAGGCTGGGGCAACGCGGGCCCAAGTTGCGGCCATCCTCATGCGCTTTTGTGAAAACGTCGTAAAATAATCCCCCGATCCCGTTTCCCGCCTATCGCGGGAGGGGGGCCTCTCGGCCCCCCTTTCTCCAAGCCCTCCAATCCGTTGGAGGGCTTGGAGAAAGAATGGCAAGGAGCTCATTTGAACATGGGATGTTTGTCAGTGGGCCCTGTAAAACAGCCGGCCCTGAAAAAGGTGGGTTGCAGATGAAAGAAGAGTGTATTTTGGTGGCCGATCGTTTGGAACCCCGCTATATTGCAGAGGACGAAATATCCCGTGACGGTGGCCAATGGCCCGAGTATTGCCGCACACTGGTCGTCTGTGTGGATAGCTTTGAAAACGGCTTGGCGGAAGGGTGGCTGCACAGTTTCTGCCTGCCTGCGCCACGTCCCTTCCACAGTCTGGATCAATTATTGTTCTCGATGGAGGAAGTGCTGAATGAAAGCAAACTGGCCGAGCCGTGGAATATCACACGTACCTTGAATGGCCGGGGGGCCCGAAAGCGCAAAAAGGGACCCCTTCCGGAGGTGTCCCGCGGCTCTGCTCCAGTTGCTGCCTGGGACTTCCATGCTCTGCGGCCAAGGCGAGGAGAACTGGCAAGTTTTTATCTGCGGGTGTATTCCAGACAGAATGCTTCCATGCAAGGCATACTGATCCGAGCAGGAGACAGGGATAGCGCCACGGCCTTCCGCAGCGCCCTGGAGCTGATCCATATATTCCGCAGGGCTTTGGGATCATAGCGGAAAAGGCGTAATCCCGATGGAACCGCACATCTGAGTTCAAAAGCGGAGCTGCGGTTGGCAGATGGAGCAGATGGAGCGGAATTGAGTCTGGATTTCGGCACACAGATATGGTAGGATTATAAATACCCATACGGAAGATATAGGAGGTACTGCAATGAGGCAGGACATGATCGTTATTTTGGATCTGGGTAGTGAGGAGAATCCGCGTCTGGCCCGCGAGATCCGCGCGCTGGGGGTCTACAGTGAGATCCATCCCCACGACATCACGCTGGAGGAGCTCAAGGCGCTTCCCAATGTAAAAGGCATCATCCTGAACGGCGGGGCCAACCGGATCGTGGACGGAGTGGAGATCGACGCGGCCAAGGAGATCTATAATTATGAGGTGCCAGTCCTTCTGGCCGACCACAAGGGGGACGCCCCCTGGCCGGACGACAGGGAGATGCGCAGAGAGGCGCTGTCCAATTTTGTCTTTGGACTCTGCGGTGCCCAGCCCAACTGGAATATGGAGAATTTTATCGCCGATCAGGTAGAGCTGATCCGCCGGCAAGTGGGGGAGCGGAAGGTGCTGTTGGCGCTGTCCGGCGGAGTGGACTCATCGGTGGTGGCGGCCCTGCTCATCAAGGCCATCGGCAAGCAGCTCACCTGCGTCCATGTGAACCACGGCCTTCTGCGCAAAGGGGAGCCGGAGCAGGTGGTGCGGGTGTTCCGGGACGAGATGGACGCCAACCTCATCTATGTGGACGCCGTGGACCGCTTTCTGGACAAGCTGGCGGGTGTGGCTGATCCGGAGACCAAGCGAAAGGTCATTGGCGCGGAGTTTATCCGGGTCTTTGAGGAAGAGGCACGCAAGCTCTCGGGCATCGAGTTTCTGGCCCAGGGGACCATTTATCCCGACATCATCGAGTCAGGTACCAAGACGGTCAAGGCGGTCAAATCCCACCACAACGTGGGGGGGCTGCCCGAGGACCTTGGCTTTGCGCTGGTGGAGCCGCTGAAGATGCTCTTCAAGGATGAAGTCCGCGCCTGCGGCAAGGCACTGGGGCTGCCTGATTCCATGGTCTACCGCCAGCCGTTCCCTGGCCCCGGACTGGGTGTCCGCTGCTTGGGCGCCATCACCCGTGACCGTCTGGAAGCCGTCCGGGAGTCCGACGCCATTCTTCGGGAGGAGTTTGCCAGGAACGGTCTGGAGGGCAAGGTGTGGCAGTACTTTACCGCCATCCCCGACATCAAGTCTGTGGGCGTCCGCGACAACAAGCGCGCCGACGAGTGGTGCGTTATCCTCCGTGCCGTCAACACCGTGGACGCCATGACCGCCACGGTGGAGAACGTCCCCTTTGACCTGCTCCAGCACATCACCAAGCGCATCACGAAGGAGGTTAAGGGCGTCAACCGGGTCTTGTTTGACCTGACACCCAAGCCCACCGGAACGATTGAGTGGGAGTGATTTTTTGAAACTCCGAACCCGTTGTGGCACAACGATTTTACGGTTTTATATCTCTCTTTTGATAACGATTTGATAACGCTCCCCATATACCGTATCATTCTATATTCCCACTGGATTGCGGGTAAAGAATGCTTTTTTACGGCTTATAAGTGAGGACAACCATATTAGAAAGCCCTTACCGATGGCAACGTCGGTAAGGGCTTTTGCTGTCTATTCGTCTATGTCAAGCCTGTCCCGGAACGCTTCTACCAGAAAATCGCTCAACTCTTTGGAGGGGACTTTGGCCCAGCGGTGAGTGGTGTCGTACTTGGGGTAGTTGTACCGCCAGCGGTCATAGTCTTCCCTGGTGATCTCCCCGGCCTCCAGCTTCTTGGCCTGCTCCGCCCAGGCGGACAGCATATCAAGCATATTGGTATAGGTCTTGCCTTTGGATTTGTCCAGACGCAGACAAACCTCGCCGTCAATCTCCCCAATAGTCAGCCCCCGAATATCCTCCAAAGCAAAGAGGGTGTGCATCAGGCCGATGTCGGTATCTATGTCAGGGACGGTCAGGGCATCAGGGGAAATATCAAAGAAGTCAGCCAGTGTCTTTGTCAGGTCGGCCTTGGGGGTGCGGCTCCCGGTTTCATACTGTGCCATACGCACATCGGCGGAGCGTTCCGGGAAACCCACCACCATGCCAAGATACTTCTGTGTGATGCCCTTCATGTTGCGGAAGAAACGAATACGTTCACCAATCGCCATAACTGCCAACTCCAATCTATGTAATGGGGACACTTGAAGTATAACAGATATGTTTAGACCAGTCAAGAGAAAAATAAATAAATTTGTTTATATTTTCTCGTTGGAAGGTCTTGACATAACGGAATAGAGTTAGTATAATAGGACTACGTTAAGCAAATAGCGTTAAATCAAAAGAAAGGAGGAATCCATATGGAGAACAGATTCATCCGGGCGGAAGAAGTTGCGGACGAGCTGGGTGTATCGAAGCCCTACGCCTATAAACTCATCCGGCAGCTCAACGAAGAATTGAAGGACAAGGGCTTCATCACCATCGCAGGGCGGGTCAACCGCCAGTATTTCAACGAACGGCTCTACGGGGCCAGAAAGGAAGGGAACTAAATGCCAGTCTTTAAGGACGAAGCAAGAGGAACATGGTACGTCATGGTGCGGTATCAGGACTGGACGGGGGAGCGCAAACAGAAGTGCAAGCGTGGCTTTGCCACCAAACGGGAGGCCCAGGAGTGGGAGCGCAGTTTCCAGATGCAGACCTCCGGCGACCTGGATATGACCTTTGAAGCCTTTACCGAGCTTTACACCAAGGATGTGAAACCCCGGCTCAAGGAGAACACCTGGCTGACCAAGGAGAACATCATCCAGAAGAAAATTCTGCCCTACTTTGGCAAGCGGAAGATTAGCGAGATCACCACCAAGGACGTGATCGCATGGCAGAACGAGTTGCTGGCCTACCGGGACGAGAAGCGCAAGCCCTATTCGGCTACCTATCTCAAAACCCTGCACAACCAGCTTAGCGCCATCTTCAATCACGCCGTCCGCTTCTATGAGCTGCGCTCCAATCCCGCCGCCAAGGCTGGAAACATGGGGTCAGAGGAACGGAAGGAAATGCTGTTCTGGACGAAAGCGGAGTACCAGAAGTTTGCGGACGCCATGATGGACAAGCCCGTTTCCTACTACGCCTTTGAAATGCTCTACTGGTGTGGTATTCGGGAGGGGGAACTGCTGGCCCTGACCCCGGCAGACTTTGACTTTGAGGCCGGGACGGTGAAAATCAGCAAGTCCTATCAGCGGCTCCACGGCAAGGACGTCATTACCACGCCAAAGACGAAGAAAAGCAACCGCACCATTAAAATGCCCAACTTCCTCTGTGACGAGATGAAGGACTACCTGGGGATGCTCTACGGCATCAAGAAGAAGGAGCGCATTTTCACCATCACGAAAAGCTATCTCCACCATGAGATGGACAGAGGGGCGAAGTCGGCAGGGGTCAAGCGTATCAGAATCCACGACCTCCGGCATTCGCACATCTCACTTCTGATTGACATGGGCTTCTCCGCTGTGGCGATTGCTGACCGCGTGGGGCATGAGAGTATCGAGATCACCTACCGCTACGCCCACCTGTTTCCGTCCAAGCAGACGGAGATGGCGGACAAACTGGACTTTGAAAGGATGGGAGCGTAATGTCAGCTAAGAATTTGGACACTCACAACCGCTGGAGGAACAAGACCGTGGCCTTCCGGGTATCCCCGGAGGAAAACGAGCAGATCGACGCCGCTGTGCGGCTCTCTGGCCTGACGAAGCAAGACTACATCACCAAGCGGCTCCTGTGCCGGGACGTGGTAGTGCAGGGCAATCCCAGGGTGTATAAGGCCCTGCGGGACGAACTGGCCACTGTGCTGGCCGAGCTGTGGCGGATCAGGGACGGGGCCAACGTGGACAGCGAGCTGCTGGACACCATTCGGATGATCGCCGCTATCATGGGCGGCATGAAGGAGGATTGATAGATTGATGGATTCCAGAGAAACGAAAAGGACTGTCCCGGTTCCGTCTGCGCCAACAGACGGGGAACAGCCCATTTCACAAACAACTGCCAAAAGTATAGCAGAGGAAACGGCTGAAAACAACCCCCAAGAGGAAAGTTTGGAAGAAATGCTCCGAGATATGCGGCGCATGAGCGACCCGGCCTACCTCCACACGGTTTCTATGAACGACCTTTACCAGAACATCTACCAGAGCAGACCGCCCGTCATTGACGGTCTGCTCTACCCTGGGACATACCTCTTTGCGGGAGCGCCCAAGGTGGGCAAGTCGTTCCTGATGGCTCAGCTTGCCTACCATGTCAGCATGGGCCTCCCCCTGTGGGGCTATCCTGTTCACAAGGGGACTGTCCTCTACCTGGCGTTGGAGGACGACCACCGCCGCTTGCAGGGGCGGCTATACCGAATGTTCGGCACAGAGGGCACCGACAATCTGCTCTTTGCGGTCTACGCCAAACAGCTTGGCGTTGGCCTGGAGGAACAGCTAAAGAAGTTCGTCCGGGAACACCCGAACACCAAGCTGATTATCATTGACACTCTCCAGAAAATCCGGGAGGCTGGCGGGGATAAGTACAGCTATGCCAATGATTACGAAGTGGTGGGGAAACTGAAACGCCTTGCCGATGATTGCGGCGTCTGCCTCCTGCTGGTACATCACACCCGCAAACAACAGGCCGATGATAAGTTCGATATGATTTCCGGCACCAACGGCCTGCTCGGAGCGGCGGACGGGGCCTTTCTTCTTCAAAAGGAGAAGCGGACAGACGGCAGCGCCGTTCTGGACGTGGCCGGGCGTGACCAGCAAGACCAGCGATTCTATCTTACCAAGGACAAGGAACGGCTGATATGGACGCTGGAGCGTACGGAAACGGAGGCATGGACAGAGCCGCCCGACCCGGTGCTGGAGGCCATAGCCGCCCTTGTGACGGTGGAGAAGCCGACCTGGGGTGGTACGGCCACCGAGCTGGTAGCGGCGCTCCAGACTGACATGAAGCCCAACGCCCTGGCGATGCGGCTAAACGTCCGGGCCGGGAAGCTGCTGACAGACTACCACATCCGCTATGAGAACAGCAGGAGCCACGCCGGGAGAAGTATCAGCCTGACGCTGGAACCGTCCCAGGCGTGACGACCGTGACGGCTGTGACGGCTTTTTTGAGAGTGGCGGCGGTGTCTGAAACATCGTCACGGTCGTCACGGCTGTCACGGGGAGCAGCAAAGTTTAGGCGGGGTGCAGGGTGCCCTTTTCAAAGGGCGGCCCTGCTGGGGGAGGCAACCGCAGTTGCCGGGGGCAAAGCCCCCACACCCCCTCGGAGAGCCCACGACACTTTGCAGACCGAAGGGATGAAAGTGTCATAGTGGGTTATTACACTTCCCGCAGGAAGTGCCTCCCCCGAACCCCCGTCCTCTTTCAACAACCCAACATCTGAAACAGGAGGATTTTTGCCTATGGCGAGAGGCGACGGTATTGACCGTACCAACGCAAGAAATATGAGGCTGACCGAAACCAAGATCGGTAACACCCAGCAGCACAACGAGCGTGAGAAGGATTCCTATGTCAATCAGGACATTGTACTGGAGCGGACGCCGCTCAATGTCCATTTCAAAACCCCGTCTGCCGGGTATCGAGAGATGTTTGCTCGAATGGAGGCTGATGGCGTGATTTCCACTCGTGGTATCAAGGAGGATGCCTTTCGATATGGTGAGCTGGTCTTTGACGTAAACTCCGCTTACTTCTACAACCACGGCGGCTATGACTTTGCAAAACAATTTTACACCGAAGCATACAAAGCCGCAATCAAAATCGTGGGCGGAGAGCAGTATATTTTGTCGGCGGTCATGCACGCTGACGAGCGCAACCGGGCCATGTCCGAGGCGCTGGGGGAGGACGTGTACCACTACCACCTCCATGTGGTTTATATCCCGGTAGTGGAGAAGGAGATACGCTGGACAAAGCGGTGCAAGGACAAGTCCCTGGTGGGCAAGGTCAAGGAAACGATCATGCAGGTGAGCATGAGCAAGAAGTGGGCGTCCAAGCCCATTCTGGACGAAACCACCGGGGAGCCGTTACGCACAGCTAAGGGCAAACCCGTTCTACGAAAGTCGTACAGTGTCCTGCAAGATGATTTCTTTGAGCATATGCGCTCCGCTGGCTATGACGATGTAGAGCGTGGGGAACGTGGTAGTTCCGAAGAACATTTGACTGTTACGCAGTTCAAGACGGAGCGTGAGCAGGAACGGCTTGCACAGCTTCAAGAGGTGTCGGCGCTGGCCCAGGTTGAGGCCGACAAAAAGAATAAGGAGGCAGCATCAGCTGAGAAGAAAGCGGCCCAGGCCAGGGCTAAGCTGGACGATGTAGCGCCCTTGCTCAAGGGCATGGAGAAACTGGCGGCGGACTTCTCCGACGACCCGGAGCGGACGCTGCCGGAGGCGGGGCCGCTGGAATCGGCCAAGTCCTACCGGGAGAAAAAGGCCAAGCCCCTTTGGGAGAAGATCGTCAAGGTGCTGCGCTCCGTCTACCGGGCCTACTTCGACCTCAAGAGCAAGTTTGAGCGGTTGCAGAGCGCCTATGATCGTGAGGTCAGTAAGAACGGCTCCCTGTCAGCCAGGATTTATGAGGTTTGTGCCGAGAGGGACGGCTTGAAAGGGCAAGTCAGGGACTATGAGCGGGTCAGACGGGCCATTGGCCCGGAACAGGCGGACAGGATACTGGAGGCAGCTTACCAGCAGGAACAGGTCGAAAAGGAGCGGAAATGGGGTGCAAGGTCAAAAATGAGGGTAGGCGCACGATAATCACAAAAAATGGAGGTAATTTCATGGAAAAGTACATCTTTGACGAGGGCAACGGTCTGTGGTATGAGTTGCAGAGGGACTAACAATATTCGGGCGTGTGCGGCGGAAATCGTGGACACAGAAATTATTTGCGCATGAGGCCCCAAATCGGAGGGTGTCCCGGTGAATGCCCTCCTGATTTATTTGGGACAGCGGGTAAAAACTTCTTGCATTTTAGAGTGTGCTATGCTATACTGCTGTCATCCTGATTTGAGGAGTCTATTCAACATGCGGCAAGGTATTCTTAAATAAAATTTGATAATGGGCACAAAAATAATTGCCCCTTGCAGGGGCTTGGTTTTTGTACCCAATTTAAGAATGCTTTTGCCTTTTTATCAAATATCGTGACGGATAACGGCTCATGTTAGCTGAATGCGTTTCTATGTATCCGAAGTCATGATCCCCAGCGGTAAAAGTATTTGCCGCTGGGGATTTTTGCGCCCTTTTGGGCCTTGTATGGAGGATAGACATGAACATTATCAATATCGGGATTCTTGCCCATGTAGATGCGGGCAAGACGACACTGACAGAAAGCCTGCTGTATGCCAGCGGAACCATTTCAGAGCCGGGGAGCGTCGAAAAAGGGACAACGAGAACGGACACTATGTTTTTGGAGCGGCAGCGTGGAATTACCATTCAAACGGCAGTCACTTCTTTCCAGTGGCACAGTTGTAAAGTCAATATTGTGGATACTCCCGGCCACATGGATTTCTTGGCAGAGGTATACCGCTCTCTGGCTGTTTTGGACGGGGCCATCTTGGTGCTCTCCGCTAAAGATGGCGTGCAGGCCCAGACCCGTGTTCTGTTCCATGCCCTACGGAAATTGAACATCCCCACCATTATCTTTATCAACAAGATCGACCAGGTTGGCATTGATTTGGAGAGCGTATATCAGTCTGTTCGGGATAAGCTCTCCGCTGATATTATCATCAAGCAGACAGTGTCGCTGTCCTCGAAAATAACTCTGACAGAAAACACTAGTGCAGAGGTGTGGGATTCGGTCATCGAAAATAACGATGAGTTATTGGCAAAGTATATCGCAGGAGAATCAATCAGTCAGAAAGAACTTGCGCAAGAAGAACAGCGGCGAGTTCAAGACGCCTCCCTGCTCCCGGTCTATCATGGTAGCGCCAAAAACGGCCTTGGCATTCAACAGTTGATGGATGCGGTGATAGGGCTGTTCCAATCGACCAAGGAACAGGGGAGCGCCGCCCTGTGCGGTAGAGTTTTTAAGGTGGAGTATACAGATTGCGGCCAGAGGCTTGTCTATCTGCGGCTATACAGCGGAACGCTGCGCCTGCGGGATACGGTGGCCCTGGCCGGGAGAGAAAAGCTGAAAATCACAGAGATGCGTATTCCATCCAAAGGGGAGATTGTTCGGACAGATACCGCCCATAAGGGCGAAATTGTCATCCTTCCCAGCGACAGCTTGAGATTAAACGATATATTGGGGGACAAAACCCAACTTCCTCGTGAAATGTGGAGTGATGTTCCCTTCCCTATGCTGCGGACGACGATTACGCCAAAAACGGCAGAGCAAAGAGACCGGTTGCTGGACGCTCTTACGCAAATTGCGGATACTGACCCGCTTTTGCACTACGAGGTGGATTCCACCACCCATGAGATCATTCTTTCTTTTTTGGGTCGGATGCAGTTGGAGGTTGTTTCCGCTTTGCTGACGGAAAAATACAAGATTGAAACAGCAGTGAAGGAACCCACCGTCATTTATTTAGAGCGGCCGCTCAAAGTGGCCAGTCACACCATCCATATCGAGGTGCCGCCTAACCCGTTTTGGGCATCTATCGGACTGTCTGTTACACCGCTCCCGCTTGGCTCCGGTGTAAAATACGAGAGCCGGGTTTCCCTGGGATACCTGAACCAGAGTTTTCAAAACGCTGTCATGGATGGTATCCGTTACGGTTTGGGGCAAGGCTTGTGTGGCTGGAACGTAACGGACTGTAAGATTTGCTTTGAATATGGACTTTACTATAGCCCGGTCAGTACGCCGGCGGACTTCCGCTCATTGGCCCCGATTGTATTGGAACAGGCATTGAAGAAATCTGGGACGCAGTTGCTGGAACCTTATCTCTCCTTCACCCTCTATGCGCCCCAGGAATACCTTTCCAGGGCTTATCATGATGCGCCGAAATACTGTGCCACCATCGAAACGGCCCAGATAAAAAAGGATGAAGTTGTCTTTACTGGCGAGATTCCCGCCCGTTGCATACAGGCATACCGTACTGATTTGGCCTTTTACACCAACGGGCGGAGCGTGTGCCTGACGGAACTGAAAGGGTATCAGGCCACTGTCGGCGAGCCAGTCATCCAGCCCCGTCGTCCAAACAGCCGTTTGGATAAGGTGCGCCATATGTTCAGTAAGATTCCTTGATACGCCACAGCAAGGATGGTTATTGCATTTCCCTGCCTTTCGTGGTAAAATGTAGTTGTAAACCACCAGAGAAAACAACAACCCTGCTACCCCCCGTTATCACCACCGATAACAATTTGATAACAGCCCATCGTATAGGCTGGATAATATGGACACATCAAATAATCAAAAAAATGAGGTATCAAATTTATGAAGCAAAATCCGTTAAATATGATGCCCAACAACGAGTGGGAATAATATTAGCAATCCGCCATCCACTGCTGGGCAGTGGATGGCGGATTGTTTTTACCTGAACCGGAATGTTGTCCGAAATCTGCTCTTTATTTCTTTACGGAGCAGTTCACCGATCGGGCGGTTGCTCTCCAACGGCGCGGATATTACGGGCAGCTGCCATTCAATAAGGCCCGTGCGTCTTGAGTCAGGGGAATCAAATCCTCTTTGCCGGCAAGGGAAATATCAAACTTGCGATTGAGCGCACAAAAATGGCGCAAGCCGAATGCGATCCGATTTAAAAAGGAGAACACGCCAATGGCGCCGGGCGAGAATTCGTTGGCCTGCACACCATACAGCGCCCGCAAGTCCGGGAGATCCTGAAAAACCTCCTGCACCGTGCTCCCACGCGCACCCAGCGCAGGCGGAAGCTGACCGGAGGCAATTAACTCGCCGATCTTAGCACCGCTGTTTGCCGCAGCCATACTGGCACGGCACATACCGATGGCGGTCACCCGTCCATCTCCCAGCGCCAAAGCCTTATACACCTGATCTTCCGTGGCAAATCCGCCGGTAATGGTGATGGCAGGCAGCATCAGGCCCTCATCGTGCAGCTTCTGGCAAATTTTAAGCAAAATTGTCTCCATACACACAGTGGGCTGACACCACTCGTTCATCATTTTACAGGGACTGTATCCAGAGCCGCCGCCTGCGCCGTCAAAGGTGACCATATCGACCTGTGCCTGCGCCGCAATGCGCAGAACGTGCTCCAGATCCTGCGGATCGTAGCCTGCCATCTTAAAATATACATTTTCAAGGCCCATCTCCCGCAGCTGGCGAACTCGTGGGACAAGATTCGTCTCGTCCCACATGGGAAGCCTGCCATAAGTATAGAAGTTGGGGCAGGTCTGCTTTTCATAGGCCTTCTGCACGGCGGGGTCGGAGGGGTCTGGATGGACCAGCGCACCGCCCGCCTGCTTGGCCAGCGCGGTTTCTAGATCCTTTACGAAATTGACGGGCTGCGTTCCCTTGGCGGCTTGCCCGAACTTAAATTCAATGGCCTTGGCTCCAAACTCCTGAATTGCGTATTCGGGCAGGCCCATGGCGTCATCCTCACAGTTGCACTGCAAGACGATCTGTCCGTATCCCCGGTCATAGCGGCGGAAGGAATCCAGCATCTCCCCCAGCAGGGGAAACGAGGTAATTTTGCCGTCCGTGAGCTGTAAGGCAGGGTCTTTCCCGGGCGCTCCCTCACCAATGACACAGCACACGCCGGCCATCGCCGCTCCGGCGTAATAGTCCCGCCAATTCATTTTGACCACGGCCGGCAGAATCACCGGCAGCGCAAGTTTGACGGGATGCAGAATTCCAAAGGTTCTTTCCAGATTTACGCGGAAGATCGTCGCTTGATTGCCGTCCGGCGCAGCGCCCTGCGCGCCAAAAACTCTGCCATTGATATTGAAGAGTGAATAATCCAGCGGATAGTCCTTTTCCGAGGCGATCTGGTTGTTTCCCGTGTTTGTCGGATATACGGACTGCGCGCCAAGCACGGCGGACAGCCCAATCTCGCAGGTGCCGATGCAATCCGCCGTGCAGAAGGAGCACATGCCGGACTGAGGAGAGAGCTTCTGACCGCGACTGTGGGTATCGTTGAACGCAGAGGACAACGGTGGTGTGCGTGACATAACAGCATCTCCTAACCTTTTATTATATTTTGGGCGCTTTCACGGGGGACTGCGGATGCAACTTGTTCCCTTCTGTTACCAATTATAGACGGGCGTGAGGGGAAACACAAGCGAAACGGCCCTGTTGTGCACAGCACAATTCCTCCCCTTCCTTTCCGTTAAATTATCTTGCTGCACAAAAAACGGGCAGTAGCGTTTGCTACTGCCCGTTTTTTTCGCCATTTCACCACAATGCGGCTCCAAATCTTCGCAAATCACTCAGTCAGCCGCTTGAACGTCCAACGCACTTTTGGTTTAGGATCTTGTTCAGTATTTACCGCCGCAGCTGGCGCTTGCCGCCACGACGCGCTGTTCCGCGACTTCCGCAGTGGAACCGCCTTGTTCCTCAAGGCTGTCGTCCTTTCTCAGGTTGAACTTCCCAACCAAATCTTTGAGCATCTGTGCCTGTCCGCTGAGTTCCTCACTTGCGGCGGCGCTCTCTTCCGCTGTGGCCGAGTTGGTCTGAACCACGCCGGAAATCTGGTCAACGCCCGTTGTCACCTGCGCAATTGCATTTGCCTGCTCGTTGGAGGCATCCGCAATTTTTTGGATATCATCTCTGACCTCATTCGCCTTTTCAACAACCGCTGCAAGCGATTTGGCTGTTTCATCTGCAATTTCCGTACCTTTTTCAACTGCAAGGATGGTGTCTTCAATGAGCGCGGTTGTACTTTTCGCAGCCTCTGCAGATTTGCCCGCAAGATTGCGAACCTCATCGGCGACGACTGCAAAGCCCTTACCGGCCTCACCCGCACGAGCAGCCTCTACCGCTGCGTTGAGTGCAAGGATATTGGTCTGGAACGCGATATCGTCAATGGTCTTGATAATTTTACCGATTTCATTGGACTTATCAGAAATGTTGCTCATTGCAGCAATCATTTCCTGCATTTTTTGATTGCTTTCCATCACACCTGCGCCCGCCTCATCAGACATGCCATTCGCTTTTCTTGCATTCTCGGCGTTTTGCTTGATGTGCGAGGAAATTTCAGCGATTGTCGCGGAGAGCTCCTCAACAGAGGACGCCTGCTCGGTTGCGCCCTGCGACAGCGCCTGCGCACCGCTGGATACTTGATCGGCGTTCGAGGAAACCTGATCGGAAACATTATACAGCTCCGTCAGCATTTGATTCAGCATGGAGGACATTCCTGCCAGCGCGGTTTTGATGGCGGCAAAATCTCCATCATAGGATTGTTGGAACTTCAGGTCCAGATCTCCGTGGCCGATCTGATCGAGAAGAGCCGACGTTTCGTTGATATAGGCAATATACTCCTGAAGCCGGGCAACCAGCGATTTCATGGACCCTGCCAGCCTGCCCACTTCGTCTCTTGACCGCACATCAATGGACACGTCCAGCTTTCCCGCCGCCAGCGCATCTGTAATGGCGGTTAAGCGCTTGAGCGGTTTCGAAATGCTTTTGGCAACCACCAAAATCATGAAGATAATAATGGCAATGGCGATCAAATAGGTAATCACATTCACCAGAACCAGCTGCAGCGCCGCCGCCTGATATTCCTTTTGAGGAACGGAGGTGACAATGAGAAATTTGCTCATCGGCTCCTGTCCGATCGCGGCATACGCCTGCTGGCCGTTGTCGCTGTATTCAACCACTGCGCCGTCGGGATTGGAAAGCGCATCCAGCAACTCCTGAGAATATCCCGCGGCATCCATTCCCTGCATCAAAAGCGCCTGATTCTGATGCGCCAGAATTGCGCCCTCTCTGGAAAGCAGCATCTGGGAGCCGGTTTCAAACGAAGTATCGGTGTTGACCACCATGTCGCAGATCGTGGTGATCTGGATGTCAATGGCTGTAACGCCGATGATTTTTCCGGCGGCGCCGTATACCGGCGCGGAAACCGTGGTCACGATATTTCCGGTGTGAGAATCCATGTACGGCTCCGTAATGAGATAGCCGTTATCAATATCCACCTGATCTGAAAACCAATAGCCGCGGCTTTTCAGATTGAAATCCTCGGGCATCCAGTCTGCGCCGTCAAACGCCAGATCGGAATTGGCACTGGCAATGTAGGCCGACATGATGTTCTGCGAATCGCTTTGGGTCAAATTAGCAAGCATGGCGTATACATCCCGGTAATAGGGAGACGCCTCCCTGTTTGCCATGGTTTCTCCGGATTGCAGTAGGTTGACCACGTTCTGGTCAAGAGCCATCTGCTGGATGGTGGACACATAGCGCTGGAGATAATTTGTCACGCAGGATACGCTGGTTTCATTGGATAGCTGCACGATCTTGTCTTCGCTGGCGTACATATTCCTCGACGCCATCGTTGATGTCACGATGCACACGATCGCCATTGCCGCCAAGACAATTCCGCCGATACAGGCGATAATTTTTGCCGCAATACTCTTCATCCCACCAAATCTCCTCTCGTTTTTGGAGCGGTTTGATTCCTGTTGTGTGACGCTGATCTCCCCGCGCCAGATTGTATTTATTTCTTCGACCAAAGCCATTAAATAATAAGGCTTTTTTGTAAAATTTCCATAAAATATTCTGCGGTAATTCGCTAAATTGACAAATAATTAAAGTGTTTTCTAAAAAATGTATTCCCCATCAATTTTACAAAAACACCTGCCTGTGGAGCAACGCATAAAAGTCTTTGAACCAACCGGCACTATGGTTTTCCCAATTTAGAATTTTGCAGGCAGCATGTTGACCCTGTTTTTCCGAACAGGTGAATTGGCCAAACCCTCGGAATGGGTGTTGGTTTTTTCATTAAAATATGATAAAGTTTTAAAAACAGCATTTGCGAAAAAACGGTAAAAAACACGAAAGCGGAGGGATACCCATGACGGAGAAAACCCTGTACACCATCGTTGTGGCGGATGACGAGGATGAACTGCGAGAAGCCGTCTGCCAGATGATTCCATGGGAGGACCTCGGATTTCGTTTGGTTGGCAGTGCCAGCAACGGATTGGATGCGCTGGAACTGGTGGAACAGCTGGAGCCGGATCTTCTGCTGACGGATATTCGGATGCCGTTTATCTCCGGCATTGAACTGGCCCGACAGGTGCGGGAAATCCGCCCCGCCATGCACATTGCCTTTCTCAGCGGCTTTGACGATTTTGAATACGCCAAGCAGGCCATTCAGTACAACATCATCAGCTATATGCTCAAGCCCCTGACCATGGAGGGTCTGGCCCGGGAGTTGACAAGCATCCGTGAGAAAATGAACGCCCAGTTTCAGGCGTTTCAGGAGCAAACCCAGATGCAGTCCGACCAGAGCAACTTTTTGCTGCCGCTGCTGCTGGACGAGTATGGCGGGGCGGCCCGGGACGAGGAGTCATTGACCGCCCGAGCGGTGGCTAGCGGCCTGCTGCGCGATGCCGCCGACCATCCCCGGTATGCGGTGATGGTATCCGCCTTTTCCGGGGAAAACGGACACAGCTGCACCACGCCCGCCACCATTCACATGGTGGAACTGGTGGCGGAAAAATACCTGCGTCAGATCAGCTTTTACTCCAGCGACAGAGTGATTACCCTGCTGATGGCCAACGATTCGGATTTTGAAGAGTATCTGCACATTTTGGTCAGCGAGCTGCTGCAGGTCACGGAGCGTGTACTCCACCAGCGGTGCAACATCGGCGTCAGCCGCCGGACCGATGCGCTGTCCGCTCTGCACACCGCCTACCGCGAGGCGATGGACGCGCTGAACTACGCCGAGCCGGATCGCAGCAACCTGTGCTTCATCACGGATATGCGTCCCCCTGCCGAAGTACACGCCGAATCCATGACCGCGCTCATCGAACGGATTGAAAGTGCCTTTAAGAGCGGCAATGCCGCTGAACTTGCCCGAGAACTGGACGCGCTGATTGATTTGACGCATGTGGAGCGCTACGGCCGTGACTGGCTGGACATGGCGTCGCTGCAACTGATTACGGACATCTATCGGGTTCTCTACACCGCCGCCGGAAGCGAGGCGCTGTCCGCCCTACACACGCAGGGCGTTCTGCCCGACATCGGTTTTCGTTACCGCACCCCGGGAGAACTGCGGCAGGACCTTCTGAGCTTTTGCACCAGCGCTATGGAGCTGGTGCGTTCTCAGCAGAAAAAGGGCGGCAGCCTCCTCTGCCAGCAGGCGCTGGAGGCCATTGACCAGCATTATAAGGAGGAGGACTTGTCTCTGGTATCCCTGAGCACACTGCTGAACGTCAGCCCCAATCATCTCAGCAGCTGTATCAAAAAATATGCCGGAGAGAGTTTCATCAACATTTTGATACAAAAGCGGATGCACAAAGCGGAAGAACTGCTGCTGACCACACCCATGAAAGTGCTGGAGATCGCCCAGCAGTGCGGTTACAGCGATCAGCACTATTTTAGCTACTGCTTTAAAAAATACTGCGGCGCGTCTCCCAACGCGCTACGCCGTCAAAGCGCGATGGAGCAGAACGGCGGTGTCCAATGAAGCAAAAGAAACGCTCGGGAACCAGCATGTCCACCGTTTTGGTGGTCATGGTGCTCTCCATCGTGGCGGTCTGCCTGTGCATCGGCGCAGGGCTGTTTATCGCCCGCTACCGGACGGCCACGGTGCAAAACGCCAAAACCAGCAGCGAACAGGCTGTGGCACAAGTCTCCAACACCGTGGGAAATTACATTCAGGATATGCACGATGTGATGGAATTGCTGAAAGAGTCTCTGAACAGCAGCGTGGACAACGAGGAATTTTTTGATGCCTTTTTACACATGAGGCCGGATGTGGTGGCGGTGACCACCTATGACGGCGCGGGCAATCTGCGCCGATGCTGGGCCACCGGCCACACAGCGCGGAAGAATTATCTGGTGAATCTTTCCTACAATCCGGCCCTGTTTTCAGAAAACTCCATCTCCGCGCCCCATGTGGAGACAATTTTTGAAGGGTATTATCCTTGGGTCGTCACCATGGCCGCAACACTGGACCCGGACGAAGAATCCCGGTCTGTGGCGCTGGATTTGAGTTTTACCAGTATTTCCAGCTATATCAACAACGTGGGCATCGGCGCCCACGGCTACTGCTATATTATGGATGCCAGCGGCAACATCATTTACCATCCCCAGCAGCAGCTGCTCTACTCCGGCCTGAAGGCAGAGGACACCGCAGCGCTCGTTTCTCTGCCCGACGGCAGTTATGCCAGCGACACCGTGATTTACTCCCTTCGCTCCGTTCCCGGCAGCCGCTGGCGCATTATCGGCGTGAGCTATGTGGACGAGCTGGTGACTGCAAATGTGGCCGGAATGATCCGCATTTCCGCGGCCATCGTCATCGCCGTGCTGATTATCACCGTGCTGACCAGTCTGGTGGTATCCAGCATTCTCTCCCGCCCGCTGCATGAATTGGCCGACGCCATGGAGAACTTTGAGCAGGATGCCGACCACTACGCCTATCAGCCAATCCGCGGTTCCCGCGAGGTGCATGACCTGTCTGCCTCCTTCGACCACATGGTGGTGAAAATTCAGGCATTGATGGCCAAAGTGCGCGAGGAAGAGGTGGACCTGCGCAAAACGGAGTTAAAAGCCTTGCAGGCGCAGATCAATCCCCACTTTCTCTATAATACGCTGGACTCTATCGCTTGGATGTGCGAGCAGGGACGCAGCGCCGACGCGGTGCAGATGGTCCACGCGCTGGCGACTCTGTTCCGCATTAGCATCAGCAAGGGTCATGAACTGATTCCTATTTCCAAAGAAATTGAACACGCGGAGAGTTACCTGCAAATTCAAAAGTACCGCTACAAAAATCAATTTGAATACACCTTTGATGTGGACCCCGCCTGCCGGGACTATCTGTGCAACAAGATCACTTTGCAGCCCATCATTGAAAACGCCATCTACCACGGTCTGGACCTGATGGTGGAGGCGGGCGCCATTGACGTGCAGGTGCGGCAGGACGGCGATGATATTCTGTTCTCCGTGGCAGATAACGGCGTGGGCATGACGCAGGAGCAGGCCGATGCCATGCTGCACAAGGAACCCGGGGACCGCACCGGCATCGGCATCAAAAACGTCAACGACCGCCTGCGGATTTATTTTGGCGAAGGCTACGGTCTGAAGATCACCAGTGAACTGGATGTGGGCACCTGCGTGGAAATCCGTATGCCCAAGGTCAAGGAGGGCACCTATGAGGCAAAGTAAACGAATCGCGCTGGGGGCCTTTGCGCTGGCGCTGACACTGCTGACCGGCTGCGCCGACCGTCCGGCTGCCGCCGAAAAGCACCGGGTAACTCTGGTTGCCAAATCCACCAACACGGAATTCTGGAAAACCGTTTTCGCCGGTGCTGAGGCAGCCGCCGCCGAATATAATCTGGATCTGTTTATCACCGGACCGGAGACGGAAGAGGACTACGCCACCCAGAATCAGATGGTTGCGCAGGCGGTGGCGGACGGCACGGAGGTTCTGGTTTTTTCCGCCATCGACTATGAAAAGAACGCCTCCGCCATCAACGACGCTGCGGCTGCGGGAGTGAAAATCGTCACCATTGACAGCGATGTGCACTCTGACGCCACCAGCACCTATATCGGCACGGACAACTACGCCGCCGGACAGCAGGCCGCCGCTGCCGCGCTGAAATGTGAATACCCGCATCTATACGTGGGTCTGGTGAACTATGATATCAACAGCGCCAACGGTCAGGAGCGAGAGACAGGCGTTCGGGATACCTTTGCGCCGCTGGACAATGTCACTGTGGTGGAGAGCATCAATGTGGCTGCCGCGGCGCAACCCGCGCAAGCGGGCACAGCCGCCCTGCTGAAGGCCAATCCAGAGATCAATGTACTCATTGCTTTCAACGAACCCGTCAGCGTGGGCGCAGCCCGGGCCGTCACCGAGCTGAAACAGGAGGATCGCATCTGGCTGGTTGGGTTTGACAGCAATGTGGAAACCGTGGACAACCTTCAGACCGGCGTGGTCAATGCACTGATCGTGCAAAACTCCTATGCCATGGGCTATCTGGGCGTAGAGAGCGCCTATCGGCTGCTAACCGGTCAGTCCGGTGTTCTGCAGCCCACCGTGGATACCTCCACCTTTATCGTGACGCAGGAAAATCTGTTCACTGCCGACAGTCAGAAAGCGCTGTTCGCCTTTGAATAGACATTCGTCAAAATGCACAGTAGGTAATCGTTTGACCTTGTACGTTTCGTCAATCAGCATAAAAATTTAAACCTTCTGCGGTGATTTTTCACCTTGTTGGATGGATACAATCCTCTCTATAATGATATTATCAACCGTAGCGGGCTTCCCGCCCGGTGAATATTAAAAGGAGGACTACCACATGAAGAAGTTTTTTGCACTTGCACTTTCCCTGATGATGGCATTCTCTCTGGTTGCCTGCGGCAGCGGCAACACCCCCGCCGCATCCGCCGGCAGCGCCACTGGCAGCGCTGAGGGCAGCGCCGCCGTATCCGACGCCAACGTCGGCGTCTTCTATTACTCTTTCTCCGATACATACATCTCCAGCGTCCGCACCGCTCTGGATGCGCAGCTGGAGGCTGCAGGCCTGAAGTATCAGGACTATGACGGCAACTCCAACCAGACCACCCAGAACGAGCAGATCGACACCGCAATCACCTCCGGCACCACCTTGCTGATCGTCAATCTGGTCACCTCCGGTTCCTCCGACTCCGCCGCCGCCATCGCCGAGAAGGCCAAGACGGCTGGAATCCCCGTGATTTTCTTCAACAGAGCTGTTGAGGAAGACGGCAAGGAAGGCACCGTTCTGGGCGCTTATGACAACATCGCTTTCGTGGGCACCGACGCTCCCGAGGCCGGCCACATGCAGGGCCAGATGATTGGCCAGTATGTCGTCGACAACTATGACGCCATGGATCTGAACGGCGACGGCAAAATCTCCTATGCCATGTTCAAGGGCGACGCTTCCAACGTGGAGGCTATTTACCGCACCCAGTACGGCGTGGAAGATGCCAACACGATCATCGAAGCCGCCGGCAAGCCCGCTCTGACTTACTTCGACGCTTCCAACACCGACGGCTTCCAGCTGGATCTGCAGGGCAACTGGTCTGCGCAGGCCGCCAACGAGTACATGACCACCAACCTCAGCCAGTACACCGAGGCCAACGGCAACATGATCGAACTGATCATCTGCAACAACGACAACATGGCCGAGGGCTGCATTTCCGCTCTGAACGCTGCGGGTTATAATCTGGGCAACGGGCAGGACGGCAAGACCATCCCCGTGTTCGGCGTGGACGCCACCGATTCCGCCAAGCAGCTGATCGCTGACGGCAAGATGACCGGAACCATCAAGCAGGATGCCGACGGCATGGCAGAGGCCATCACTTATCTGGCTTCCAACGCCGCCGCAGGCAAGGATCTGATGGACAGCACCGACAGCTATACCAAGGATACTGCCAATAACCTGAACAATAAGATCTTCATCGCTTACCAGGCTTATTCGGGCTGATTTTGCCGACTAACTTGGCAGATCAAAACTAGAAGAGCGAATGGGCAGCTGTTGTTTCGGCAGCAGCTGCCCTTCTTCCATAGGAGGGCATGATATGGGACAGGAAGTTCTGTTGCAGATGACGGATATTTCCAAAGAGTTTCCCGGCGTGAAAGCGCTGGACCATGTCTCTTTAACTGTAAAAGCCGGCACCGTTCACGCACTGATGGGCGAGAACGGCGCCGGAAAGTCCACGCTGATGAAGTGCCTGTTTGGCATTTACGGGAAGGACGAGGGCAAAATTTTCCTAGAGGGGAAGGAAGTTTCCTTTAAAAGCAGTAAAGAGGCCATGGAAAGCGGCGTCGCCATGGTACATCAGGAACTGAATCAGGCGCTTAAACGGAGCGTCATGGATAACATTTGGCTGGGCCGCTATCCTACGATTGGCGGCGTAATGGTCAATGAAAAGAAAATGTATGCGGATACCAAAGCAATCTTTGATGACCTTGGCATCGACGTAGATCCCCACCGCATTATGAGTACGATTCCGGTTTCTCAGCGGCAGATGGTGGAGATTGCAAAGGCCGTCTCTTATAATTCGAAAGTTGTTGTGTTCGACGAGCCCACTTCCTCGCTGACCGAGCAGGAGGTTGAGCACCTGTTCCGCATCATCAACATGCTGCGGGATCGAGGCGTTGGCATTATCTATATCTCTCATAAAATGGCGGAGATCCTCCAGATTTCTGACGAAGTCACCATCATGCGCGACGGCTGCTGGGTGGCGACAAAATCCGCCGGTGAACTGGACACCGCCACCATTATCAAGCTGATGGTGGGCCGGGAGCTGGGCAACCAGTTCCCCATCAAAACCAACACCCCCGGCGAAGTGTATCTGGAGGTGGAACACCTTACTGCACAGTATTCGCAGCTGGAAGACGTCAGCTTCTCCGCTCGCCGCGGCGAGATTTTGGGACTGGCCGGTCTGGACGCCAGCGGCCGGACCGAAACACTGGAAAACATTTTTGGCATTGCCACACGCAAGAGTGGAACCATTCGCCTTGGAGGCCGGGAAGTGAAAAACCGCAACTCCCGGGAATCCATTCGGAACGGTTTTGCCCTGTTGACGGAGGAGCGGCGCGCCACCGGCATTTTCGGGATTCTGAGTATCCGGGAGAACACCGTGATCTCCAGTTTGAAAAAGCATCTGCGGGCAGGCTTTATCCTGAACGATAAGACGATGCGGCAGGATACCCAGTGGTCCATTGACGCGATGCGCACCAAAACGCCGTCGCAGCACACGAAAATCCGCAGTCTTTCCGGCGGCAACCAGCAAAAGGTGATTTTGGGCCGCTGGCTGTTGACCAATCCGGAGGTGCTGCTTTTGGATGAACCCACCCGCGGCATTGACGTGGGCGCAAAATTTGAGATTTACCAGTTAATTATTGATCTGGCCAATAAGGGCAAGACTGTTTTGATGGTCTCATCCGAGATGCCGGAACTGCTGGGCGTATGCGACCGAATTTTGGTCATGTCCGGCGGGCGGTTGGCAGGCGAGGTGGACGCAAAGTCCACTACGCAGGAAGAAATTATGACGCTTGCCGCCAAATATGTGTAAAGGAGGGTCCATCCATGACAAATCCAATGAAAAATATGCAGCAGCGCGCGGCTGCTTTTCAGGCGCTGGATGCAAAGGATAAGCAGCGCGCCGTGGGCGAGAGCCTGATTAACAACGCCATCTATATTCTGCTGGTGATTTTCGTCATCTACACCTATATGCGCAACCACAAGTTTATCTCTGTCAGCTCAGTGGTCAATATCATCAGCCTGTCCGCCGCCTCCATGCCCATCGCACTGGGTATCGGCGGAAGCATCAAGCCGGGGGGGAAAGAACCCTCCCCCCGCCGGGGGGGGGGGTGGGGCCGGGCTTGTTATCCCCGCCAGCCGGACGGAAGCCTG